>OLGY01000071.1_pt1 | contig 92114 bp, 90 predicted proteins | sample 1605951 | NCBI WGS metagenome assembly OLGY01 (sample SAMN03283280) | human gut metagenome | biome: human-associated habitat; material: feces | host: Homo sapiens | place: Peru | collected 2012
ATACAAATCAGGAAGAAAACGAAAACAATACCGAAGCAACAACCGAATCAGAACCCTATTTAAGATATATGCAGGCTACAAAATATGATTCGGAAGATAATATAACATCAATTATAAAAGAGGAATATGATACTAATGGTAATATTATCAACTATATAGAATACGATGAATCAAATAACATATCCTGTCATAACGAATATTCATATAATGAAAATAATATCAAAATAAAATTTATATCATATTACAGCAATGGAACTATTAAAGAACAATATGAATATGATGCTAACGGCAATGTAATTGAAAGCATGATTTACAATAAAAAAGGAGACATAATCTCACAAAAAACAAGCGAATATGAAGAGGACGGAAGTATTCATATATGGGAATTAGGAAAAAATAATAGAACCAATACTCTTTATGTTGAGTGTGAATATTTTTATGATTCTAATTGGAATATATTAAAAGAAATTACATATGACGAATCTGAAGAAGCCTTATACCAAACTGAATTTTTATATGATGGACAAAAGTTAATGGTTGAAACTGATACTGATATAGATTCCAATTATATATCTAAAGCCGTGTATGAATATTTTGACGATGGAAAAATAAAATCTATAACTATGTATTCATCTTACGACGGCGAACCTTTTATTCAGGAAAAAATAGCTTTGTATTCATATGATGAATTTGGTAACAGAACCGAAAGTTTTTATAACTATAATACCTTGTTGCGAATACAAATATTTGATAAAAATAATAATGAAATAAAAGCCGAATATTACACAGACGGTGAGTTATATTACAGTCAAGAATCCCAATACGACGAACATGGAAACATTGTATATTATACAGATTATGATATTACATCGTTTTATGAATATGACAACAACGGTAATATAACCCATAGAAAAAAATATATTAATCATAATGGCGAAACATATTTAGAGGAAGAACATATATATGAATACAACGAATTAGGAAAGGAAGTTAAATGTATAAGTTATTATTATAACATTATTTCAAATGAATTAAGTGACCTGACAAACAGTATCGAATATCAGTATGATTTTAATGGAAATTTAATCGAGGAAACTCAGTATTATAGGGATAATACTATTGGGTATCGTACTGAATACGAATACATATATGAATAATTTTGTACTTATGTAAAGTAAAAGGCAAAACAATTATACGAAGATAAGGAGTATTCTTATGGAAGGACAAAATTTAACAACCAAAAAGAAAAAGACATGGCTCTTGCCGACAATCGTCGCAATCATTGTTGTGGTAGCTGCAATTTCAGTCATCGCAATATATAATCTCCCTGCAAACCGTCGCGACAGACAGCTCGCACTCGCCGAAAAGTATATGTCCGAGCTCAACTACGAGGCGGCAATTCTCGCATACAAAGCAGCAATCGAGATTGATCCGAAGTGTGAGGATGCTTATATTGAGTTGGTTAATTTATATATTGCGATGGAGGCTTATGATGAAGCTGAAAATGTTATCGCTAAAGCTGAACAAAATATTAAAACTGATGTTGTACTAAATTTAAATAACAGCCTTTATGATAATACGTTAAGTGACGTTTCTGAAAATAAAAACCAACTTTTTGAGAATGATACTATTCAATCTGATAATGAATCTACAGAAATTGTTGAAGAATCATCTGCAATGATTACAAGACATTTAATATTAAAAAAATCAACTACCTATATGGCAAATAGTGATTACATTCATATCTGTGAAGAAAATTATGATTATAACGGAAATGTCATAAAAATTGCAGACCGATATGGTTATGATTCTGGAGAATATATTGAAGAATATTTATATGATGAAAATAACAATTTAACTGATTATGTATCATACGACGAAAATGGCATTATATCTTCAAAAAAACATTATGACAATGAAGGAAACGTATTGGAATATACTGATTATGATTCCAATGGAAATATTATAAATCAACGAGTACACGAAATTACTCAAGACGGCAGTATACATATATATGACTTGACCTTAAATACTTCATCTAATGAATTATTCATAGAATATGAAGAATTTTATAATTCGTCAGGTGTTATTTTAAGTTCTATATCATACAGAACCGATGGAACTTTACGAAAAACCGTCTCATATCAATATGAAAATTCCAACCTTATTGCAGAATCGTCCACCGAGGATAATGGTCAATATAATTATTTGATAGAATACGACTATGATACAGATAATCGTTTAATCTCAAAAATATATTCTGACACATTTGGTTATAGTCTTAGTAAAGTATATTCTGTTAAATACACTTATGATAACAATGGCAATCGAATAGAATCAACGTATGACTCTTCTGATAACCTGAAAAGTATAAATATGTATGACAATAATAATAATTTATTGAAATCAGAAAGTTACAGTCACGATAAGTTGTTATCGGAACATATATATGAATATGATGACTATGGAAATATTATTTTGGATAAAACATCTTTTACAGTATATACATATAACTATGAGTATGATGATGTTGGAAATATTATTGCAATGCAAGAATATATTAATGAAGGAGATACTACTTCTATTTATCAAGAATATAAACATGAATACGATACAAACGGTAAAGAAGTTAAATACTCTTTTAATGATAATAGTATACCATCCAATATATTTCATTCCGGCTATATATTATATGAATATAATTCTATCGGCGATTTAATAAGAGAAACTCTGTATTCCAGCAATGATGCTGTCCAAGAATGGACTGAATATGAATATATATATGATTAAATGAGAATGTAATATGCTCTTTTTTCAAATTACAAATGTATCTAATCACGGAGGAACATATCTAATGGAAGAACAACAAAATCTACCAACAAAAAAAAGAAGAAATGGCTCCCTGCCATCAATCATCGCAACAGTCATTGTTATTGTAACAGTTTCAAGTATAGTAATATATAATCTACCCGCAAACCGCCGTGACAGACAACTCGCACTCGCCGAGAAATACATGTCAGAACTCAACTACGAAGCGGCAATCCTCGCATACAAGGCAGCGATAGAGATTGATCCTAAGTGTGAGGATGCTTATATTGAGTTGGTTAATTTATATGTTGCAACGGAGGCTTATGATGAAGCGCTAACGCTTATTAACAATGCTGAAAGTTTATTAGAATCTGACGCTTTAAATGATAAAAGCGAACAGCTTCAGGTTCTTTTGTCAACAAACAATTACACTGAAGAATCAATCGGATATAATGGATGGAGTATAACTGATAATAATACTTATTATTATATCGATGGTGTAATGCAAAAGGGACTTATAACTATAGATGGTGATGATTATTATTTTGATGATTCAACAGGTGTATTACAGATAGACACAACCATAGAAATTGATAATGTAAAATATACATGTAGCAACGATGGAAAATTGCAAATCATCAAAGAGAAACATGTTGTATGGTATATTTGGTATGGAAATGATATATATGGTAATTTAACTTCATGGGTAGAATTAAGAAATAAATACGACTCATTCGGTCATGTTGTATCTACAACATATTATGAACAAGATGGCACTCAAAAGGAAACAATAAATTACGAATATGATAATGAAGGAAAGACGACAACAGAAATAGCCTATGATGTAAATGGTAATGTGATAAGAGCATACGAATATGATAGAAATAATAATTTTGTTACTGTAAGAAATTCTATAACCGGAAACATAAAGAATGAAATAGAATATGATGATAATGGACAAATGGTAGAATATATATCATATTCATACGACAGTACACAACAGGAACTATTGTTTGAAGAGCACACATACTATTCCCATGAAGCGGACAAAGATATTTCAAATTTTGTACAATATGATTCCAACGGAACATTATTAGATTCAAGAGTTTATGAAACATATTATAACAGTAATAAAGTTAAAACCAAGGAAATTAGTTATCATAATGATAATCTCAGCTTTTGGCGCGAATTTATATATGATGAGAACAATAACCTTATAAAAATCAATGAGTATAATGAAAACAATGTTTTAAACTCAAGCTCAGAAAATTTTTATGACGATAATGGCAATATAGTTAAGACAATCAGCTATTCTGGGGATGGAACTAAAGATTTTGAATGTATAAAAACTTATGATGAAGAGAATAACGAAACAAGCAGAACCGGCTATCGTAAAGATGGTTCTATATCCTATTACATGGAATGGCATTATGAATAATTAAATATTTAAGTCAAAATACAAGGAGGCAACACCTGATTTTTATGTTTCCGAATTACAATTTATATTTAATCACGGAGGAAAACATCTAATGGAAGAACAATATAATCTACCGACAAAGAACAAGAAGAAACAGATTTTACCTGCAATTATTGTCGCTATAGTCATAACCGCTACCATTATAATTGCCACTGTATATAATCTACCATCAAACCGCCGTGACAGACAGCTTGCTCTCGCCGAAAAGTATATGTCCGAACTGAACTACGAGGCGGCAATCCTCGCATACAAGGCAGCGATAGAGATTGATCCTAATTGTGAGGATGCTTATATTGAGTTGGTTAATTTATATGTTGCAACGGATGCTTATGACAAAGCAGAAGAAATTATCACATACGTCGAGAATAATCTTGATGATGAAATTATATTGAAAATGAGAGAAAAAGCCAATACATTATCAGCCATTGTTGCTACTGAGACGGATAATAGAAATACAAATCAGGAAGAGAGCGAAGCCATTACTGAAGAAATAACATCATCAGAGCCTTATTTGCTGTGCATGCAGGCTACAAACTATGATTCGGCTGGTAATGTAACCTCAATAAAAAAAGAGGAATATGATGCAAACGGCAATCTAATTATTGATACCCTATATGACGTGGATAATAATATAGTACATCAATACAATTATGACAGTTTGGGAAATATTACTTCTGATTCTATAGGGCGACCATGGGAAGAAAAAGTATACGATGAAAATGGTAGGATTGTTGAAATTCTAACACATAAAACAGGAATTGATACCACATTACAATTTTGGAAAGAGTATATTTATGATGAACATGATAATATTATAAAAATAACAACCTACAATTCCGACAATACTATTCGTAATTATAGCGAGTATATATATGATGAAAGCTACAATCTTTTTCAATATATAGAATATTATTCAAATGGTATTGTAAGAGCATACCACAATTTCGATGATTCAGGAAATGAAATCAGCTGTACATATTATAACCAAGATGGGACAATAAGCGGCATCGATTATATTTTTGAATATAATAGTAATAATCAACTTATCAAAAAGACAGGCTATTATGCTGACGGTTCCTTATATGATTGGACAGATTATACCTATGATTCTCTCGGAAATACATTGAGCATTATTACATATAATGGTGATAATTCAATGGCATCTTATTACGGATATGAATATGATTCTAATGGAAACCGTACTATAGAAGAACATTATACTAATTATAATCCTGAATACGATGACTATTATATAAGGAAAAGTATTTATGATGAAAAAAATAACTTGTTAAAATGCGAAAGCCTTGACCGTGAGGGTAATATTCTTTACAGAACTGAATATAACTACGAATATAAATAATGTGTTAATATACGCGTCCGCTAAAGTAGCCCCACATACAGCTTATTTACGACAACGACATTAATATTTATATTGAGTTAAAGGATTACAAAATACCGAGGCAGATGCTTCGGTATTTTTCTATTGACAAAATCCAACATAAAGAATATTATATAGGTATCAAATGATACCTATGGAGGATTTGTAATTTGCCAAATGAGTCAACATCACGAATTGAAAGTGAATTGGAAGTGAAATCATATCTGCAAAATCTGAAATATGCACTCAATAATGGTGCTAAAATAAATTTTCAGGCAAAGCGTCTCGTTGATGAAAACAGAGAAGAACAGTACACCAATCAATACACAGTTGATACGTTGTTTCCTAATGAGAATCCGTTAGATGCTTTGAAGCGGGAATTATTAACACTTTCGGTGGAAGAATATATGCGAACCGTAAAAGACCTCCGGTTTCCCAACAGAAGTGAGATGCGTGAATTTGGCAAAATTTACAATGGCAACAGTGACGTATACATAAAAATCAGAGTTGAACTCCTTGGAGTTTACGGCAATACAACAACCTTCGTAATGTCTTTTCATTTTGCCGAAAAAGCTTTTACATCAGAAATGTTTCCATATAGTAAAAAATAGGAGGTGTTTTCATGGATATGAATATTATTAAAAGTGAAAAGAGATTGTGCACCTGCTGCATGGAAGAACATGAGGTAAAAACCGTTCTTGCAGAAGATACTGCAACCTTCAAGAACGTGAAAGTTACCTACGAAGCCGAATATTTATATTGTGATGCGGCAGAAGAGTTATATATGGATGAAGAGCAGTTACAGGAAAATGATATTCGTCTCAAGGATGCCTACAGACAGGCTGAAGGACTATTGACATCTTCAGAAATCAGCGGCATCCGTGCCAAGTACGGAATCAGCCAGAGTGACCTTTGCCTCCTTCTCGGATGGGGAGGAAAGACAATCACACGATATGAGAGCCATCAGGTTCAGGACAGAGCACACGACACCATATTAAAGAAGCTTGACAATGATCCCGAATGGTTTTTATCATTGTTAAACGATGCAAAAGAGAACCTGTCCGATGAAGCATATCGAAAATATCGACATACTGCCACCGTTCTTTATGAGAACGAGCAGGATTTATACCTTCGCAAGGCTATTGAAGCAAGCTACTCGAGATTTCAGGGAGATAAGCTGTACAACGGAAATACAGAGCTTTCTTTGGATAAGGTCGTCGATGTTATCCGTTATTTTGCCGCCTCGACGCAGATAACCAATCTGTATAAGGTTAAGCTTATGAAAATGATGTGGTATGCCGATTCTCTTGCTTTCAAGGAAAGGGGCTATGCCATAACAGGGCTTGTATACCAATCACTTCCGATGGGTGCCGTGCCTGTAGGGCATAACTCAATAATTAATTTGCGCGATGTCCCGTGCGAGGAGGTTGATTTCGACGAGACCAATGCTTATCATTTTTCTCTTGCTGGTGCAAGCTCTTTTCCTTATCTTACCGAGGATGACAAAAGGATTTTGGACACCGTTATTCAAAAGCTGGGACGTATGAGTAAGAACGAGATAGTTTCCTTTATGCACGAAGAGCAGGCATACAGAAACACTGTCCTGAGGGATTTAATTCCATTCAGTTATACTGATAATTTGCAGATATAAATTTTAAATTTCTTATCTTGACAACCATCCGAAATCGGACTATACTATGCTAAGTCTGATTTCGGACTTTTTTATTTTGCCTAAAACTCTGATACACGGAGGTGACTATATGAATAACGACGAGTACTTAATGCTCTTAAACCATGAACTTAAGGAGAATGATGACTGGTATCAGCAGACTGCCAAGCAGCTTGGAATGTCTGACAGCGCATTTTGGATATTATATATGCTGTACGATTACCGTGACGGAATCACGCAGAGCGAAATCTGTTCGCTGTCATGCTTTCCGAAGCAGACCATCAACTCATCACTGAAAAAGCTTGAAACTGACGGCATTATAGAGCTTGTTCAGGGGGATGACGCGCGAAGCAAGAAGATAATTTTTACTGCTGCCGGACACGAGCTTATGAAAAAGACAATAATAAAGGTGAGACAGACAGAGCATGCAGCTCTGAACCGCATGACAAATGATGAGAAGGACATGCTCATATCAGCGCTTGGTAAATTCACACAACTTTTAAATGAGATAGGAGTATAAGTTTGAAAATAAAATTTTCAAACTACTTATTGGTGGCAGTACTGCAAGCAAGGCTTGCAGTATGCAGGGAGGTAAACATGAAAATTCAATTATCGGATCATTTCACATACAGGAGACTTCTGCGCTTCGTATTTCCGTCTGTAATAATGATGGTATTCACATCAATATACGGCGTGGTTGACGGTCTTTTTGTATCTAATTTTGTAGGGAAGGATGCGTTCGCAGCCATCAACCTTGTGATGCCTTTCCTCATGATATTCGGCGGTGTCGGCTTCATGTTCGGAACCGGAGGAAGTGCGCTAGTAGCCATGACACTTGGCGAGCAGAAAAAGGAGCGTGCCAACCAGTATTTTACAATGATAATAGTCGGTACAATCGTAACCGGTGCAGTAATATGTATCATAGGCTGTATTATCATGCGCCCTGTTGCAATATGGCTAGGTGCTGAGGGTGACATCATAGATGACTGTGTGCTCTACGGCAGAATAATGATGATATTTAATATAGCCTTCATGCTTCAGAACGCCTTTCAGGGCTTCTTCATCACCGCTGAGAAGCCGCACCTCGGACTTATAACAACTGTTGCAGCGGGACTTACGAACATGGTGCTCGACGCACTCCTCGTCGCTGTATTCAGCTGGGGCGTTGCAGGAGCCGCAATCGCAACGGGACTTTGTGAAACTGTCGGCGGGATCATCCCACTTGTGTACTTTTTAAGCCCTAACAAGAGCCTTTTAAGACTTGTAAAGACAAAGATAGAGATAAAAAGTATTTTGCGCGCTTGCTGGAACGGTGCATCGGAGTTCGTATCGAACACCGCATCATCCATTGTCGGCATAGTGTACAATTTCCAGCTTCTTAAATACGCTGGAGCCGACGGAGTTGCCGCCAACGGTGTGCTCATGTACGTTCAGTTCATATTTATTGCGATGTTTGTTGGCTACGCGATGGGCGGAGCACCGATTATCGGCTACCATTACGGCGCAGGCAACACCGATGAGCTCAAAAACATGTTCAAAAAGAGCAACATCATCATGGGAATTGCCGGAAGCATAATGACCGTTCTTGCGTTTACACTTGCCGGAACACTCGCAAAGGTGTTCGTCGGATACGATGCAGAGCTTTTTGCGATGACAAAGCACGCATTCAGAATATTCTCGCTGGCATTCATATTCAGTGGCTTCACGATATTTGCCTCGTCGTTCTTTACGGCACTCAACAACGGAGGTATATCGGCTGCAATATCCTTCCTCAGAACCTTTATCTTCAAGATGGCTGCCGTCCTTATAATGCCTCTTTTCTGGGAGCTCGACGGAATATGGTGGTCGGTGACTGCCGCCGAGGTGTTCGCGCTTGTAATATCGTTCATATTCCTTGTGGCGTATAGAAAGAAGTACAAGTATATATAATACATAACAATGATAAAAGAGAAGCTTTTCATGTAAAGGCTTCTCTTTTATCATTGTGTTTTGTGCCTTATTGCTGTATAATATATTTTATATGATTTCAAATGAAACAAAACAGATAAAATAATGGAGGCATCGCATGCCGCGTATAGGTATTATGGGTGGAACCTTCAATCCCATCCACACAGGACATCTTATAATTGCACAGCAGACTCTTACCAAGCTTAAGCTTGACAAGATATGGTTCATGCCGGCGGGTAATCCACCGCATAAGAATATACCGACTATTGACGGGGCGCTTCGCCGCCGTATGGTCGAGCTTGCAATACAGGGCAATCCGGACTTTGAACTTTTTGACTATGAATTGAAGAAGGAAAGACCGAGCTATTCGGCAGTCACGATGACAGAGCTTGATGAAGCTTACCCTGAGAACGATTTTTATTTTATAATGGGGGCCGACTCGCTTATAGACTTTCACAAGTGGTATCATCCTGAGATTATATGTGCCCACACAAAGCTTGTGTGTGCCGACAGGAACAATATCCCAGATGAAGAGCTTGAACGCATCAAAAAGCAGCTTGAAGCCGACTACGGTGCAGTGGTCTATCTCATTGACACTCCGCAGATAGAAATAAGCTCAAGTGATATAAGAGAGCGCTTCCAAGAGGCTTCCGCTTCCGCGCGGTACATGGTTCCGGATGCAGTATATGATTTCATAACAAAAAATCATCTCTATGATGCATAAGCATTGTAATAGACTAATATGACAGTTAGGAGATAAAGACATAATGGACAACGAACAGATTACCTTAATTAAAAAGAACCTTTCAAAAAAGCTCACACCTTCAAGATATGAGCACACCTTGGGAGTGGCGTACACCTCGGCTGCTCTTGCCATGCGCTACGGATATGACATGGACAAGGCTTTTATGGCGGGACTTTTACATGACTGTGCTAAGTATCTGTCAGGCGAGAGACTCCTTGAAAAATGTTCAAAATATAACATTGCAGTCACTGACGCCGAGAAGATGCAGCCTGACCTTTTACATGCCAAGGTCGGTGCCTATTTTGCAGAGTACAGGCACGGAGTTGCCGACACCGAGATATGTCATGCCATATGCTGTCACACAACGGGATGCCCTGATATGAACCTTTTGGACATGATTGTCTATGTGGCAGATTACATTGAGCCTAACAGGGATAAGGCTCCGAGACTTCCTTACTACCGCGAACTCGCATTTAAGGACATAAAGCAGTGTACCTATGAGATACTCGAGAGCACTATTGAATATGTAAAAAGCAAGAACGGCACAATAGATGACACAACAGTCAAAGCTTACGAAAGCCTTAAAGAAAAGATGTAATCAGTTTTAATAAAAGTAATTATCCGGAGGTAATTTATGGATTCAAAGGAACTAACCAAAATTATATACAACGCACTCGATGACAAAAAGGGCGAGAACATCAAGATTCTTGACATAAGCAAGGTGTCCGTGATTGCCGATTATTTTGTGATTGTCAACGGAAGCAATATCAATCAGGTTCAGGCACTTGCAGATAATGTAAAGGAAGAGCTTTATAAGCTCGGGCTTGAGCCGCGCAATGTTGAGGGCTACCACGCTGCTTCATGGATACTTCTTGATTACACCGATGTTATTGTTCATATTTTTTCAAAGGATGACAGGTTATTTTACGACCTTGAGCGCATCTGGCGCGACGGCAGAGAAATCGAGGTCAGCCAATTATGGAATTAACGTATGAAGCCGCATTGGCTCTCATCCACAACGCTGAGAAGGCAGGAAGCATCATGGGCGTTGAGACAATGCGGGAGCTTATGAAGCGTCTTGACAATCCTCAGAACAAGCTTAAGGTCATTCATATAGCCGGCACCAACGGCAAGGGTTCAACACTTGCAATGATATCCAACATCCTCTCTTATGCAAGCTACAGGGTGGGGCGTTATATTTCACCTACTTTGACCGCATATCTTGAGCGCATACAGATTGACGGAGTGTATATAACAGAAGAGGACTTTGCTTCGACAATGGAGACAATCTCCGAAGCCGTGGAGGATATGAGAAGCTCAGCCTTAAGACTTCCTACGGCATTCGAGCTTGAAACCGCAGCAGCATTCTTATATTTTTATAATAAAAAGGTGGATTTCGTGGTGTTAGAGACAGGGCTTGGCGGTGAATCGGACGCGACGAATGTATGTGACAAGCCTTTATGCTGTGTATTCACTTCAATCGGAATGGATCATATGGGAATTCTAGGCAGAACCCTTCATGATATAACATCTGTTAAGGCTGGAATCATTATGTCTGAAACTACTGTCATATCTACGCTTCAGGATGCCGATGCGATGGATGTGCTCAGGCATAAATGCAGCGACACGGGCAGCCGGCTTATTGTATCTGATTACACCTCAGAGGTAAAAGATATTCATTACGCCGAATGTCCATGGTCTGATGCCGTCACGGAATACACTCATATAAGAGCAGGACACATCAGGCTTAAGCTTTTGGGAACCTATCAGATTATCAACTCAGCTCTTGCAATAGCATGTATTGAAGCTCTAAGCGATATGGGCTATAATATATCCTATTCGGATGTCAGGGAGGGGATTGAAGGTACAGAATGGTTCGGAAGATTAACTCTTATCGGCAGTAAGCCGCCTTTTTTTGTTGATGGCGCACATAATGAGCCTGCCGCAAGGCAGCTGAGCCTATCAGTCAAAAAATACTTTTCCGAGGATGTTCTTAACGGCAGGAAGCTTGTCTACATAATGGGTGTATTTTCCGATAAGGACTATGAGAGCATAATTAGGCTTATGCTTCCGATGGCTGACCATATTTTCACCATAGCAACACCTGACAATCCTCGCGCGATGGCAGCTGGCGAGCTTGCCATGCGGATAAATGAACATAAAAATATTGCCGAAGGCTGTTCTGATATAACAGAAGCAGTTGAAAGGGCAGTAAAATATAACAACGGTGATGTGGCTGTGCTTGCCTTTGGCTCACTTTCACATCTTAACCTAATAAGAGAGGCTTACAACGAATGGACAAGGAAAAGATAAAAGAAGGGGTACGGCTTATTCTTGAAGGAGTGGGCGAGGACACAGCCCGCGAGGGACTTATAGAGACACCGGACAGAATAGCACGTATGTATGAGGAGATTTTTGCAGGAATCGACAAGGACAGAATAGATGTCAATGACCCTGATTCCATTGTAAGAGATATATTGTCTAAGACCTTTGAGGCAAAAGAGGGACAATTCATACTTGAAAAGGACATTACATTCTACTCAATGTGCGAACATCATCTGCTTCCTTTTTACGGCAAAGCACATATTGCTTATATTTCAAGCGAAAGAGTAGCCGGCTTAAGCAAGCTTGCAAGAACCGTCGAGGAGTATGCTAAGCGTCCGCAGCTTCAGGAACGACTTACTGCACAGATAGCAGATGCCATAATGGAATATCTCCACGCTGAGGGCGTTATGGTCGTTATTGAGGCAGAGCACATGTGTATGACAATGCGCGGCGTGAAAAAGCCGGGCAGCAGCACAATGACATATGTATGCAGGGGCTCCTTTGAAGATAATGATGCGGCAATGTTGCGTGTTTTGGAGCTTTTAAAATAACTTACCCGGAGGAAAATATATGTATATCGGCAGCAGGAATTTTGACCTTGAAAACAGCACCTATGTGTGCGGAATACTTAATGTTACACCTGATTCATTCTCAGACGGCGGATGCTTTAACAATATCGATGCAGCTCTTTTTCATACCGAGGAAATGATTAAGGATGGAGCGTCACTTATTGATATAGGCGGTGAGTCAACTCGTCCGGGATATGTAATGATTTCCGATGATGAGGAAATCGAACGTGTCGCACCTGTAATAAGAGCCGTCAAGGAACGGTTCGATATCCCGGTATCGCTTGACACCTACAAGGCGGGCGTTGCAGCAGCAGGGCTTGATGCAGGTGCGAACATGATTAATGATATATGGGGACTTATGTACAACTGTGAGACATCTGACAACAATGTGCTCACATCACCTATGGCGAAGCTGTTGGCGGCAACGGATGTACCATGCTGTCTCATGCACAATAGAACGGTCCCGGAATACGGTGATTTTCTTGCCGATTATCTTGATGACAACCGTAAAATAGTCGACTGTGCATTAAATAACGGTATAAAGAAGGATAAAATCATCCTCGACCCGGGTGTTGGCTTTGCCAAATCATTAGAGCAGAATCTTATCGCAATCAACACGGTTGACAAGCTCTGTGAGCTTGGTTTTCCGGTTCTTCTCGGAACCTCAAGAAAATCCGTCGTCGGACTTACTCTTGACCTTCCTAAGGATGAGCGTGTTGAGGGAACGGTCGCAACTAGTGTAATCGGTCTCATGAGAGGTGCATCAATCTTCAGGGTACATGATGTAAAAGAAAATTTCAGGGCACTCAAGATGGCATCAGCCGTTATCGGTAAGAGCTTTAACAAATAAAACATCAATATTAAAAACACATAGTTTTTAAACCACATTATTTATTGAGAAATGAGGAATTAACTTTGGATATAATACATATTAAGAACCTTGAAGTTTTTGCAAATCATGGTGTATTTGAGGAGGAGAATCGTCTTGGCCAGAAGTTTGTGGTGAACGCTGACCTGTATACGGATTTTACGGATGCCGTCGGACAGCTTGTATATGCAGACGGTTCCGGACATGCCGAATATACTTCAGAGAATCTTGATGCTTCGATTGATTATGGTGTCGCAGCCGCAAAAATCACGGCATTCTTAATGAACGATACCTATGAACTCATTGAGACAGCAGCAAGCCGTCTTGCCGAATATCTTCTTCTTGATATTCCGAACCTGCAAAAGGTTCATATCGAGCTGAAAAAGCCTTGGGCTCCTGTTAAGCTTCCGCTTGAAACTGTATCGGTCGAACTCACAAGAGGCTGGCACCGCGTATATCTGTCACTCGGTTCTAATATCGGAGAGCGCGAAACGTACCTTGAGAATGCGTTAAATGCCCTCAGAAGCCACAGAAGCATTAAGCTCAGCATGATATCGCCAATATACGAAACTGAGCCATACGGAGGCGTAGAACAGCAGAACTTCCTTAACTGCTGTGTAAGCATAGATACCATATTGGAGCCATCACAACTGCTTGATTATCTGCATCTTGTGGAGAAGGGCAACGATAGAACACGCGAAATCCACTGGGGTCCAAGAACCCTTGACATGGATATTCTCCTGTATGATGATGTGGTAATGCATACGGAGGACTTGTGCATACCTCATATAGACATGCACAACAGACTGTTCGTATTAGAACCGCTGAATGATATCGCACCATATGCTTACCATCCTGTAAAGCATGCGACAGTGCATGATCTTCTTGCAGAGCTTCTGTCCGGTTCAAAATAATGTAATATTATGATGTTGAAAATCATATAAGCCGAAGCATATCGTATGGCATGCTTCGGCTTATTCTTATGCATTAATTATACAATATTCGGTCTGATAAGGCGGATTGCCTTACCGAGAATCTCAACATGGTCAACAATAATAGGATCCATGTAATCATTCTCCGGCTGTAAACGATAATGTCCGTTCTCAGCATAGAATCTCTTAACGGTAGCGGAGTCATCCACAAGTGCAACCACAACCTCGCCATTCTTGGCCGTGCCGGTCTTCTCAACTATCAAATAGTCTCCGTCATATATTCCCATATTAACCATGCTCTCGCCCTTGACGCGAAGAATAAATGTCTCCTCATTAGGAAGAAGCTGTGCCGGGAAAGGGAAGTAGTCGGTAATATTCTCAACTGCGAGAAGAGGCTGTCCGGCCGCAACCGTACCTATAATAGGTATGCTTGTAATCTCTGTCTCCGTTCTGAGATAATTGAACGAATCATCCATAATCTCAATAGCTCTCGGCTTAGTAGGATCTCTTCTTATATATCCGTTCTTCTCAAGTGTCTCAAGATGTGAGTGTACACTGGAGGTAGACTTAAGATGAACCGCCTCACATATCTCACGAACTGCGGGCGGATAGCCCTTAGTAAGTATCTCCTTCTTAAGGAAATCAAGTATCTCCTGCTGCTTCGGTGTAATTCGTCCGCTTGCCATAATAATGTCCTCCTAAACTATGTAAATCAGCATATGCCTATATGTCTGTCAAATATAATTTTCTTAATTATAACACATAGTTCCGGAAAATGCAAACAAATGTTCAAAATAAATGTTCCGAATAAATGTTCTATTTTTCTATTGACAAACACTCGTTCGGATGCTATAGTCTTTGTAGAATATATGTTCGGAATGGTTGTTCGGTGTATTTTGACACATACAGGCTTTTAACATTTTATCAGGAGTAGAGCACAGGAGGAATTATTATGAGTACAGCAGCCGGTAACTTCAGAGTAGTAGAGGGTGGACTTTCAGTGAACGAGATTATGCGCAAGAGCCGTCTTGCCGCGGCACGCAGAAGACGCATGAAGAAGCTCAGCATTTTTTCAGTCGTCATAGCTCTCATTATAGTATTTACAGTAATTATTTTTGCCAATGTTGTCAGAGCAGGCAGCACACCTAAGGCCGATAACTCAGTCAAGGGCTTCACATGCATAACCTTATCGCCAGACGATACACTGTGGAGCATCGCCTGCGAATATTCCGACGAGCACTACAGTTCCATATATCGGTATATCCGCGAGGTGAAGGAGATTAACGGTCTCACAAGTGACTCCATATATGCAGGTTCCAGTCTCATAATCCCCGTGTACACAACCCCGGACGCATCGCATTCCGTATACACGGTTACTGATGATATATGCCAAGGTTATTAATGTGCATTATTATCACGGGTATGCTCATTGCGTTTCGGCCAGTCCTCAAGATTTCCATGAGCGATTGCAGAAAATAACCTTGTATGAAAGCCCGGAGCTCCATCGTTAATTTCCTTTATCAGCTCCTTAGTCTCATGACGCTTGGTTACGCCGTCCGCCGGGCAGAGGTTTTGCACAATCGGAAGCTCATATTTTCTTGCGAAGCCGATTATATCAGCTTCAGGTGCGAATATCAGCGGTCTTATCAATGTAAGCTTGGTCTTATCAAGATGGCTCATAGGTGAGAATGTATGTATTCTGCCTTCATATATAAGAGACATCATGAACGTCTCATTCACATCATCTCTGTGATGTGCATAGGCAATCTTATTGCACCCAAGCTTAAGCGCCTTATTGTTGAAGGCTCCTTTCCTAAGCTTCGCACACAGTGCACACGGATTGGCTTCCTTTCTTATATTAAATACAATATCATTGATTTCCGTATCAATTATATAATACGGTACATCCAATTTTTCACACAGCTTAGCAACCTCTGAGAAGTCCATTCCATCTATTCCAAGATGCACGGTAAGTGCATATACCTCGAATTTCTTCGGATAAAACCGTCTAAGCTCGCTTAATGCATAGAGTAGAGTAAGACTGTCCTTTCCACCTGATATACCAACCGCAATTTTATCTCCTTCATCAATAAGACCATATTCATCAACCGCCTTGCGTGTATAACTTAACAATCTTTGAAGTGTCATTCTCTAAGCTTCTCCTTATAAAAATTAATATCCATCATATACATTGGTAACATACCGCTTATTATATATCCTAATATTTTGGTAGTCAACCAACCCCAAGATGTGCTATAATAAGACCATCAATGGATATAGCGCGAGACTGCTTGCAGGCAGAGCGATATATCCATTAGATGGTCAAACAGACATGAGCAAGTAATAGTTCAGCGAAGCTGAACTTATGGATTGCGAATGGATGTTATGGTTTCGGAAGTTCGAAGAACGGAGAAACCATAGTTATTATGAGCGCAAGCAGAGCAGTGCCATACAATAAAAATACAGTGGGCTGTGCTCGCACAAGGTCCACTATATTTTTATTGTATGATAGTGCGAAGCACGTACATAGATGGATGGAAAGGTACAATTATGAGTGAAAATTTTACAATACAACAACTGGATTATAGAATTAGAAAGGCTCTCAACGCTCAGAATATTACTGAGCTCACTGAAATTCAGAGCCTATGTATACCTCAGATTATAGAAGGACACAATGTGTCGGGTGGAGCTAAGACGGGAACAGGTAAGACACTGGCATATCTTATACCTGTATATGAATACCTGTTAAAATTGACTCCGGAGCAGACACATGACTTTGCATGTGTCATTGCCGTTCCGGCCAAGGAACTGGCATTCCAGATATCAAGACAGATAGAGCTTTTATCCAATAACCTAAGCTTTAATGCCAAGGCGGTAGTTGCAGTCGGTAATTTTAACATGCAGCGCATGGCTGAATCACTTAAGACCAAGCCTACGTTCGTTATCGGAACCCCTGCAAGACTTAAGGAGCTCATAGCATTAAAGAAGCTCCCGGCACACAAATGCAAGTTCCTTATATATGACGAAGCTGATAAGCTTATTGATAAAGATAACTTACAGCTTAGCATGGAACTGAAAAAGTGCTTTTACCGTGATGTTCAGACGTTATTTTTTACTGCAACCTACGGTGAAAAGTACCAGAAGAACCTTGAGAAAACCAATATTGAGGTGATGAAGCTCTCAACAAGCCGGATTGTATCAACGCCTGAATCAATAAAGCATTATTATGTCGTATGCCAGCATCGTGACAAGAATGAGACCGTTCGTAAGGTCATAAAGGCATCTAACGCCACAAAGGCCATTATATTTGCAAATAAGCGTTACGACATTGATGAGATTACCCAGAAGCTCAAATACCATAACTATAAGGTTGACGCACTTCACGCTGAAGGCAATAAGTTCCGCAATAAGAATATTGTCAAGGATTTTATGTCAGGCAGGCTCCAATATGTTGTAGCATCAGATTATGCTGCACGAGGCATGCATTTTGACGATGTTGATGTAATCATCAATATAAATCTTCCCGAAGAATCTACCGAATATGTACACCGCGCCGGTCGATGCGGACGCAATGGAAAAGCCGGAATGTGCATCTCAATAATCACTGACGGCGAACTTAATAAGGTTAAAAAATTTCAGAAAGATTTATCAATAAACATGGTAGAAAGAAGTCTGTATCAAGGACGGCTTGTTGCAAAATAATGCCATAAAAACCCACCCGGAAGGCTGAATTACAGTTGGTGGGGCAATGCGGAACTATTCGCTAAACTCAGGTTTAACGAATATGTGTCTGCATATTGCCGTTCACGGCTGATTTTATAGAAAGGTTCAATTAAATTATGGCAGAAAAAACTTATCATGAACAGGAACGCAACAAATGTACTTTAGAACTTCGAGAGCTCCAGAATGAACTCCCTAAATTCCTCAGAGATTATTTTCGTGGAATTGAGAACTCCACAGCTCCGCGAACTCAGATTGGCTATGCAATTGATTTGAGAACATTTTTTGAATTTGTCAAGGATAATAACAGTACTTACCGTGATGTTGATATGCACGATATCGGCATTGACATATTATCACAGCTTAATGCACAGGATATTGAAGAATATCTTGATTATCTCAAGTATTATGTAAAAAACGGTCATGAGTACACTAATGATGAACGTGCCATAAAGCGTAAGCTCTCTGCATTGCGCTCTATGTATAATTATTTTCATAAAAAAAGAATCATCGATGAGAACCCTGTTCTGCAGGTGGATATGCCAAAGCTTCACAAAAAACAGATTATACGCCTTGATAATGACGAGGTCGATGACCTGCTGAATGTTGTTGAAAGCGGTGACAGACTCACAAAGAAGCAGGCAGAATGTCACGACAAGCTTAAGGTTCGTGATATGGCAATACTTACCCTTCTGCTTGGAACCGGAATGCGTGTATCCGAATGTGTCGGTATCAATCTTGAGGATGTGGACTATATTAATGACCGAATTAAAATCGTCAGAAAAGGCGGTTATGAATCATTTGTTTATTACGGTGAGGAAGTACGCCAAGCTCTCCTCGATTACATGGAAGAACGCGATGAAATTGATGCTTTGGAAGACCATAAAAACGCACTTTTTCTCTCCTCTCAGCGCAGACGAATCACTGTACGAAGCGTTGAACTTCTTGTAAAAAAATATGCTTCAACCGTAACTGGAAAACATATCACTCCGCACAAGCTTCGAAGCACATACGGAACCAACCTTTATAAAGAAACAGGCGATATATATCTTGTGGCGGATGTCTTAGGTCACAGCGATGTCAATACAACAAGAAAGCATTATGCCGAACTTGAAGAGGACCGCAAAAAAAGTGTCAAAGATGCAGTTGTCATACGTCATAAATAACATATCTAAAAAGTAAAAAAATTTTTGAGGAAAAATTGCATTTTAATTCATAAAAACATATATTACAGAACCTATCACACAAAAAGGGTGGATATTCAGTCCACCCTCTTTAAGTCTATATCCAAAGTTCCGACATTCCCATACACATCCGAAGCAGAAAATGTTATATGAACATTTTCTCCATCTTCTGTAAGTAAGTATGTCACTTCTTCATCAGTTAGTTTACATAATTCTGTTACCGTAACCATATCGCGAATGTAATCCGGATTTTCAATCTGTGCTCTGTTGATTTCCGTTATTTCACGGCTCAAGGAAATTACAGGTGCTGTTGTGTCGACCACATGAAGATAGCAGCTCCGCTCTAAAACTGTTCCGTATATATCTGCCGCGCTGAATCTGACTACATAGTCTCCAGGAAGAAGAAATCCGTTGACATTCATTGCCGCAATCTGTGCATCAACATACATGCTCACATCCGCCCCGGCAACGAGATATTCTGAAATATCCGTGCCGTCCTCTGAGGTCAATGTCACATCATTAAATATGATGTGAACCAGCGGGCTTTCATTCTCTATAAAAGAATATGCAATCTGTCCCATCTCTACAATTTTGTCCGATACATTATTGATTGCTCCGAGTCTGTATGGACTGAATATATAATTAGCCTCCTCATCTGTCGGATCACAATGGAAACCATGAGGAATCTGTGGCAATATACCGTTCTGCATATATTTACCGTCAGCCGAATCTGATAAAGCACTGTTAATCATATCGGATGCAGATACACTTTTATCGGCTAAGGAAGTACCAAGGCTGCTTTTTTCCAAGCTTTCACAGACATATATATCTGTGGTTCCCGGTACATTCTCATAAAACCAATGTGCACTTGCCACACTCATTGTTATACCATCTGCTGACTGTGCAATGTCAGCGTCATTACCACCCTCATCACTATTTTCATAACCGCATATCATATTATACGACTGTTCTACAATAGAATTGTAATTCCCGTTTTCAGAGTATAAGGCAGAATGAAACTCAATTCCATTAATCATAGAATAATATTGAACATAATAGCTTACAGTTTCAGTGTCGTCAGTCCCTGACGTTTCTTTCCATATAGCCTTAGTCGGAACAACCGACAGCCCACTCAGCGCTGTTTCACTGCGTTGTTGCGCGTATGCCTTCACATTATCACCGATATAGCACCGCGTCGCATCAATAATCTCATCTACATTTCCGGAATCATCCATCCTGCACACTGCGGTAATACCATCATCGACCAATATATATATGACATACTGCCCTGATGATGCATAGCTCTCGGAATTATTTTCTGTCTCCGCATACTCCGTTGTTGTGATAAGCTCATCTTTTATACCGGCATCATGTCGATTGTCATGCCCCCGCAAGATAATACTAGCAGCAATTATACCAATTGCTGCCAGCATTAACACTATCAGGACATAATATGTCTTGTTATTATTATTGTTTTTTATACTTCTTATAAAACTTTTACTTTTCTTATAATACATAGCCCCTGCTCTTCCAGTTAAATCGTACCGCCCGCGAACTCCTGCTTTGTCTTGATATACTGTTTAAGAAGTTCTACCGTACCATCTACTCCTAAAATGCTGCTGTCGATACATAAATCATAGCTCTTAGAGTCTCCCCACTTTTTGCTTGAATAGTAATTATAATAGTTGGCTCTCTTCTTATCTGTCTTTATACATAAATCCTTTGCCTTCTCGTCTGTATATCCATACAGTCTCTTAATTCTTGCCACCTTAGCATCCATCTGTGCCTTGATGAATACCTTGATTGTATTGTCATGCTCTTCAAGGGCATAGTCCGCACAACGACCTACAATGATACAGCTCTCAGTGTCTGCTAACTTCTTAATGGTATCAAACTGTGCAAGAAATACTTTATGATTAAGCGGCATATCAATGAATGATGATGTCGAATAGCCCATGGAATATGTATCCATAACCAGAGAATACAAAAAACTGTTGGTCGGCTTCTCATCATGATTGTGAAAAAGTTCCTCACACATACCACTTTCCTTAGATGCTAATGCAAGCAGCTCCTTATCGTAACACTTAATTCCTAAATCAGCAGCAAGCTTACGACCAATCTCTCGACCTGCACTGCCGTATTCTCGTCCTATTGTAATAACTAATGGTTTACTCATATGAACCGCTCCCTTCAATGTATCTGCAAATTTGCAGATAACTCTATTTGATGAAGATTATTATACACCAATTTACAGATAATTTCCAGCTTTTTTTGTACAAAATAAAACCGGACCTGAATTTCCTGATGTACAAGATTCAAGCCCGGTAAAAATAATCATTTAATTAATGAATCTGCTTGCTCATTTTACTTTGCAGCAGCTTTTTTCTTTTTTCCAAACAGAGTATCCCAGCCTTCAATTACAAGGAAAATTGCAAGAACAACTAAAAGTGCTCCGATAATTGCCTGAGCCCAAGGACCCCAGTCTGCTCCACCCTTTGCGATTATGCCAATCTGGTTCTTGATTGTAAGGCATAATGAACAAATTGTAACGACAATCATGAATGCCATTGGAATTAAGAACATCTTATTGTTCTTTCCACAATTAGCAAGCCAAGCTGCTACAGCTAAAAGACCGATGCCGGCAAGAAGCTGGTTGGCTGCACCGAAAAGTCCCCAAATCTTTGAATATCCTGTCATACCAAGAGCAACTCCGAGTACAACGGTAAGGATTGTTGCAAAATAAGGATTAACAAGAACCTTCTTCCAGCCCTGCTTTACATCCTTTGCGGTCTGTCCCGGCTCAAGCCAGAACTCCTGGAACATGAAACGGGCAAGACGTGTTGCAGTATCAAGAGATGTAAGACAGAAAGCGGAATATGTAAGCGTGAGTAATGTCCTTAAAATTGTCACAGCCTTAGGTCCAAGACCTGCATACATGTTAGCGATACCACCTGCAAAAATACCTGTCGCACCTACAAGCTTTGTATCAGGGTTAGCTGCATTGTACTTATATGCAAAGTTAATTGCACATACGGTTACAACCGCAAGTACACACTCAAGAAGCATTCCGCCGTAAGCTATAGGCTTTGCATCCTTCTCCTTGTCGAGCTGCTTGGATGTTGTACCGGATGATACAAGTGAATGGAATCCTGAAATGGCACCACACGCAACTGTTGTGAAGAGAACAGGGAACATATACTGTACACCATTGCCGTTATCGATGGCAAATCCTTCAAATGCCTGAAGTCCGTCGGCACCGCCTAAGTTGGCATGTGATACTACTACTCCTACAAGTGCAACAGCAAGCATTGCATAGAGAAGGAATGAACTTAAGTAATCACGAGGCTGAAGTAGAATCCATACCGGTGTTACGGAAGCAATCGCAATATAGAAACCTACAATAATCATCCATGCCTTGTATGAAAGATAAATCGGATGGAAATTCATACCTATTGCCATACATGCAACTATGGCGAGCACACCGATAATTGTGGCAACACCCATAGGAACATTACGTCTGTATACAAGGAAACCGAAGATTATCGCAATTACGATAAAAAGAAGGGAAACCATTGCAACAGAAGCATTGGTATCTTTAACCGCTTCACTCACGGCAGCTCCGGCAGCATTGGTTGTACCGAAGGTACCGGCAACAATTGATGCGAACGCAGCAACTACGAGAATGAGGGTAAGATAAGCAAAGATAATGAAAAGTCTCTTAGCTCTTTTACCCATATTTACGGAAATAATCTCACCGATTGACTGTCCTTTGTGGCGAAGCGATGCAAACAGAGCACCGAAATCATGCACACCGCCAAAGAAAATACCACCGACTAAAACCCAGAGAACAACAGGTACCCAGCCGAAAATAGCTGCCCCGATAGGTCCTGTGATAGGTCCTGCACCTGCTATAGATGAAAAATGATGTCCCATAAGAACAGGCGCTTTTGCCGGAACATAATCTACACCGTCCTCTAACTCATGTGCCGGTGTCGGAGTGTTGCCCTCGCCTACACCCCACTGCTTGCAGAGCCATCTTCCGTAGAAAACATAACCGCAGAGAAGGATTGCAATACAGATTAAGAGAAGTAATAATGAATTCATTTTTAACTCTCCTTTTCCTTTTTGTGATAAAATATTTTTTTCATAAATTTCGCTGAAGATTTTCCGGAATAATTACTGTCTACAAGAGAGTTATCAAAGACAGCCACAACATTGTGATAATCCATCCAGCCATGGAGCGAAAAATGAAAACTTTTGTAAATGCGTGTCTTTCTGATTGCACGAATCACATTATTATCGCATGAATCACACAGAAAGACCGCCGTAAGATATGTATACATATGACCCGGTCCGACATTGATTCGTTCCATGCCGTCCTCGCATACATAAGCCTTACACTTTTCAAATATTTCCATTGTAAGTTCAGGAACATTGAACAGATACAGAAATTCTTCTCTGTCTGCAGCCCATAGTTCAGCCTTCCGGGAAATAACATACTTCTGAGAGTGCTCAAAAAAATCACATCTCGCAACCAGAGGATAATCCTTCTGCTCAATGTAAAGCTTTACCTCTTCATCCGTTCTTCCCTTCACCGGACCGCCGTCTCTGACTGCCGATTCACCGCCGTCAAATCTGTGAATATTGTAATAAGACTTGTACACCTTAAGCAGCTTATCCTGCGCCTCCTGACGCGTCAGAGTGAATTGTTTTTTTGAACTTACCATAGCTTTTGACCTTTTCGTGTTTTGTAATAATTTAGAAAGAAAATTATTATTGTTAGGATAACATTTTTATTTAAGTATTTCAATATAAAATTTATGTTTTTTTAAGAATTTATTTTGCACAGTAATTGGGTAAAGTAGTAAGGCAATGGTGCCTCAAACTCCATATACTCTCCTGTTCTTGGATGGTTAAATCCCAATATCCTCGCATGAAGAGTCTGACCCTGAAGCTTATACGGTGATTTGAAAGGGCTGTACAGCTCATCTCCAAGAAGCGGATGCCCGATACTTGCCATGTGAACTCTTATCTGATGTGTTCTTCCCGTCTCAAGCGTACATCTTATATAAGAGAACTTAGAAAAGCTCTGCAATACCTCGTAATGTGTTACCGCATGCTTTCCATCGCTCACTATCGCCATTTTCTTTCTGTCGGATGGATTTCTTCCAAGCGGTGCATCAACGGTTCCGTTAAGTTCCTTGAAGGTACCGTAACATATTGCCTCATAATGTCTTGTAATTGAATGAACCTTTAGCTGTTCTGATAATGATTGATGTGCGAAATCATTCTTGCACACCACAAGAGCGCCCGTCGTATCCATATCAATTCTGTGTACAATTCCAGGCCTTAATACTCCGTTTATTCCTGACAGATTATCACGGCAGTGATACATCAGTGCATTCACAAGTGTACCGGTATAATGCCCCGGAGCAGGGTGCACAACCATTCCCTTCGGCTTGTTAACTACAATAAGGTCATCATCCTCGTACAAAATATCAAGCGGTATATTCTCAGGCTCTATGTGAAGTTCCTCGGGCTCAGGTATAATGAGTGAAATTGTCTCTCCCTCGGTAAGCTTGTAATTTGCCTTTACCGGCTTATATGCTGTCATGCCCGCATCCTTTTTCGGCGGTGCCACCTGTACCTTTTCGTCCTTTATAAGCTTCTGAAGCTGACTCCGTGAAAAAGAAGAAAGCATGTCGGCAAGATATTTGTCAACACGCTCCCCATTGTTTTTTTCATCGACATCAACATAGAACGGCTCATTATACTCAAAAATAAAGTCATTCATGGTTAATCTCCCATCTGCATCATTTTATTCCGATTTCTTTTTCCTGAATGAAAACACGGCACTCAGCTCATTCTCATCTTTATAATAAAAAATAAATAGAAATATCGTAAAAATACATGAAATAACGATATAACAATCTGCAACATTGAATATCGGAAAATCAATAAGTTCGAAATAAAGAAAATCCTGAACACATCCATATATACTTCTGTCTATTCTGTTGCCTACTGCCCCCGAAAACAGCATAAGCGCCGCTATATTGAGCGGAAGCATACGTTTAGTCAACGGTATTCTCTGATATGCGACAGCAACAAGAACCGCTATGATAAACGGAAGAATCTCAAGTATGACATTTCCGCCAAGCATTCCCCATGCCGCACCGTCATTCTGTGTCCAGGTCAGTGAAAACACGCCCTTGATTAAGTTTATCGGACCATTCACGCGCAGGCTTGTATATGCCAGATATTTTGTAAGCTGGTCAAGCCCTATAAGAATTCCCACAATAGGAATTGCCATTAACATCTGTAAAAAAGACTTATGCTTTACTTCGTTCATATTAAAGAATCTCCTTCAATGCCTGAGTCATTTCATCGTATGTTACCGTCTTGTCGATAACAGCTTCGCCAAGTCTCTTGAGAAGAATGAATTTGACTACTCCGTTTTCCATCTTCTTGTCCGACTTGGAAACTTCAAGAATTGAAAAGATATCAAGTCCCTCAATTCTTGTAGGGAATCCGTATTTTTTGAGCATGTTTCTGATGAGTACATAATCATCTTCCGAAATATATCCGCGCTCCTTTGAAATATAAGATGCACATATCATTCCAAGTCCCACACACTCTCCATGATAGAGCGAGAAATTCATAAGCTTCTCAACTGCGTGTCCGAGCGTGTGACCAAAATTCAAAAGTGCTCTTTCGCCTTTTTCAGTCGGATCATGATTTACAACATCTGCCTTAATAATGCAGCTCTGATAAACCGTCTCAATAATATACTCCGGCTCTAAAGCCTTGATATGCTCATAATTCGTGTCAAGATAATCGAAATAGCATCTGTTCTTAATAAGTCCATGCTTTATAATCTCGCCAAACCCCGAATTGAACAGTCTCGTCGATAATGTTGACAGCGTATCGATATTGATGTAGACAAGACGCGGCATGTGAAATGCTCCAACCATATTCTTATACTTTGCAAAGTCCACCCCTGTCTTACCGCCTATGCTCGAATCAACCTGTGCCAGAAGTGAAGTCGGAACCTGAATAAAGTCAATTCCACGCAGATATGTTGCCGCCGTAAATCCGGCAAGATCTCCGACAACGCCGCCTCCAAGTGCAACAATCATATCCCTTCTCTCAAAATGCTGTTCTATAAGATATGTATACACGGTCTCAACAACACTAAGATTCTTGTTCTTCTCTCCTGCAGGTATTGTAAATATATATATACTGTTTCCTGTCTTTTCAAGAACGCCCTTAAGCTTGTCAGCATATATCGGTCCCACGTTGGAATCGGTGACAATGCACAGCTTAATACCTTTAATGTTAAGCTTGTCAAGTTCGTCAACTATCGCTTCAAAACCACGTTCTATCACAATATCATAACAATGTACTTCATTTTTTTTGACATCAACTCTGCGATTCATACCTTATCCTCCGGCTTAAATTATATTATCAGATATCTCTATATGGCTTATACATATAAATTAAGAACAACCATATATCTGCCCTTCTTTGTCTCGCTTCTTGTGCATATATATTTAAAACGTCCTCTGCCCCTGACGGAGATAATCTCGCCCTCCTTAAGGTTATATGCGTTAGTCGTTATAAGTCTTCCATTGACAAATACAAGACCATCCTCAATATATTTTACGCTGTGGCTTCTCGACTCATTAAACGCAAGGCTTATCACGGCATCAAGTCTGAGTGATGCCACCGAACCCACGACCTCCTTATATGAAGGTATAAAATTCTCATCCAGAGTGCAGTATCTCTTACAGCTCACATAATCATTTTTTACCCTAGTAAGATTGTCAGCTATAAAATCAGCTATCTTGTCAAGACATATCACATAAGCCGCACCGTCGGATATTATTATATCCCCAAGAAGTGAACGCTCTATTCCGAGATTCATAAGTGCTCCTAAAAAATCCCTGTGAGACAGGCTGTCGGCAAATCTTTTGTCCGCCTCGATTTTGAGAATTTCAATCGGCAGTGTATACTCACAGTCTTCATACGGAAGGAACACCGCAATGCGTCTCTCCGCATATTCAAAACCGCCATCAGTACTCACACAGACGTATGAAAGCGACTTTTTCATATTATACAGTATATTCTGTTCATTGAGATTCAGAAAACTCGAAAAAACCGGAATATTCCGCTTATAGCAGGCATCTGCTAAATCGGACAGTCTTCCGGCTAAAATCTGTTCCTCTTTATTTTTATTAGCTAAGCCGCCATGATTAGTCTCTGAATACATACTTGGTACTTCCTGATAAATCAACGCTTCCGTCTAACATCTCATCAAAATTACCCGATATGTCAACGCTGCTAGGTGTAATTACAAATATGTAGCTCGTAACCTTCTGAAGATTTCCATCCATCGCATACACTGCTCCTGATGTAAAGTCCAGAATCTTCTGTGCTAAGTCCCCGTTAAGTCCCTCTAAGTTGAGAACAACCGGCATACCTCCTGCCAGCGTGTCACATATCTCCTTAGAATCATCATACATCTTAGGTCTGATTACACGAAGCTCCATTCTTCCTGCCCCTCCCTGAATTGACTTCATATGCACTACCTTACCATAGTTTCTCTTAGGCTGCTTAACCGGCTTCTGCTCATAATCATCGTCGTTGTCGAAGCTTTCATCCTTCTTACCAAACGGCTTTCTCTTAGGGAGTTCCTCTTCCGCATCATCGTCATCGGATTCACGCTTAGAACGTGCAATGCTCTTCTTCGCCGGCTCGTCCCAATTATATCCGTCATCCTCATCATCAAAATCATCATCGCCGAGATTCAATCCGTTCAATAAATTCTTAAATATGTTAGCCACTGTAATATCGCTCCTGTTAAACATTATAGTTGCGGGCACCGAATATTCCGGTTCCCACCCTTACCATGGTCGCCCCCTCTTCAATGGCAACCTGATAATCCCCTGTCATACCCATCGAGAGGACATCCATATCTGTATTATCAATGTTTTTTGCTTTTAAGTCAACACATAATTGCTTTAAATTTTTAAAAACCTGTCGATTTTGCTCGGAATCTTCGACAAATGGGGCGATGGTCATAAGACCGCACACATGAACATTGTCAAGCTCCGCACATTCCCTCACAAGCTTTTCAGTCTCGTCACAGGCAATTCCAAACTTACTATCCTCACCCGCAACATTTACTTCTATAAGAATATCCATTCTTATGCCTGCTTTCGCCGCTTCTCTGTCTATCGTCTCAGCCAAATGCAGCGAATCAACCGAATGTATCATGGCAACTTTATCTATCACCTGACGTACTTTATTTGTCTGAAGATGTCCTATCATATGAAAAACCGCCCCGGGCATCTCATCTATACGTTCATACTTAGCACAAATCTCCTGAACCTTGTTCTCGCCAAATATCCGCTCTCCTGCATTGTACGCAGCAAGAAGCTGCTCAAACGGCTTTGTCTTACTCACCGCAATAAGCTTTACCTCACCTTTATCTCTTCCCGACCTTTTACATGCCGCATCAATATCAGCATGTACGGCCTCAAGATTACTTTTTATTTCCGCATTTATCTGTGCAGCACTACAATCCATATTGACAGAACCTCCATTTCATTCTAATACATAATCTGATTTTCAGTAACCATATCAGCGTTAAGAATTATATAATCATATATCGATAACCCATAGGTTGTTCCACGTTCAATTATATAGTACTCATCGTTTCTGTCAATAATCGATACTTGTCTGAACTGACAGTAGCCCTTATTGATACAGTAAGCCCCTTTAAGAGTTGCAACGGTACCGATTATATATTTCTGATCATCATAGCTTATCTCATTCTCCGAAGGCGGCTTTACGATACAGTCACCGACACTGAATATATCCTTATTCACATAATAATATCCGTCAATATCCGCATAGTAGGTCGCCTCGATGAATTTACGTGTCTGGTTTCCCTGAGTATCATAAGTCAGCAGAATAAATCCGGTACTTGCATCATCACCGCCGATATATCCGTACTCATTCGGGATTGTAAAAAATTCTTTCTCACATACTGAACTTATCGGAATTTTAAGACCGGATGCAGTATTCTGTGAAATTTCAAAATCCACATATCTCGAATCAAGAAAATTTACAAGATATTTGCTGAGTGAAATCATTCCGTAACTTCCGTCAGCATTATATAGAATCGAAAAAGCGGCTGTTGTTGTAATATCCTGCGAGAGAAAGCTTATCTTCACCGAGGTCACTTCGGCATACTGACTGACCTGGTTCTCAGTAAGAGGAAACACAATCTTCCAGTTATCCGAATTAATTGTTCTGTACAATGCATCTCCCACTCCGACAAGCTCTCTGTTTCTCAGATTGGTAATCGAATAGTTTTCCTGATCAAATGAAGCGGCCGTAACCCTGTCCTCTGTTATTCCACAGAGCGAATCGACATAGCAGGATACCACCGTCGACTTAGCCGGTTTTATCCGGTGCACAAAATTATTTCCGTCTCCGATAAGATTTTCAAGATTCTCAACCATACATTCAGCATTATATCCGTTAACCGTAGCTGAAATATTATCAAGGACATTATATGTCTCATAATAATCATGGCTGTCAAATGCTTTTGCGAAATTGACAAGCTTATGACCTATATTGTTAATAGCTGTACTGCTTATTCCGCTGTCTGCCGATGCTGCCGTAAGGCTTGCCGCAACCGTTCCGGTTTCATCCACAATTCCTATTACCGTCTCAACGCCTGCTCGTTCATTATCGTTGAGAAAATACTTAACATAACCCGCAGCAGATGAATTTTCAACCGACTCATCAAGTATAATTATTCCGGAAAATGTATTGTCGGACACGAGTTGTCCCGCACTCACTTCGTATGTGAGAACTTTTTCCTTGGTCATATACAACACAACACTTATAATCAAATACACAAAGACAACCACCAAAAGAAGAATGCCGATGTTAAAGCGCGGCATATAATGAAGCTTTGTGACATTATTATTTTTTTTGTTATTATAATGAGCAGCCATTTTCCAACTCCAACCATAAATGTTAATAAATAACTGTATAAAACCCATGTATTTTTCAAACCATAATTCTGTAACAAAATATATAAGTGCGGCATGGAGGATTGTCATGAATAACAGAGGTTTTGATTATTTTGCACTGACCATAGCTATAATAGGCGCAATCAACTGGGGGCTTATAGGTTTCTTCAAATTTGACCTCGTAGCATTCCTTTTTGGTAATTTGACTGTATTATCAAGAATAATCTACGCTGTCGTCGGAATATGCGGGCTCTACCTTATCAGTGTATACGGCAGAATTACAAGCTTTAACGAAGCCTGACCCTGAATACTAATCACATCAAGCCGCGGGAAAATCCTGCGGCTTGAATTAATATACTATCTGTAAGAAGCTTTTTCCAAGAGATAGCTCATCTGATTGTAGAGACTGTCGCGTGAAGGTGCATTAAGTATAACCGATATATACTGATGACCGTTCGACGGCGACTCACTGAGTATAACAAGGCAGTAGCCGGCGGCCTCCGTGTAGCCTGTCTTTCCGCATATAACCTTCATCCCGTTAGGAGGAGTAACGCTTCCGTTGATAAATTGATTTCCATTAGTCCATGTCGGAACAATCGTGTATGATTTACGCGTGAAAGATGTTGTATATTTAACGGTTGAGGCGATTTTTACAAACTCCTCATTCTTGATTGCCTCATTAAAAATCAAATATAAATCATAAGCAGTGGTATAATGCTGCTCATTTGTCAGTCCGTGTGGATTGACAAAATGCGAATTTGTGGCACCTATCTCAAGTGCCCTCTCATTCATCAAGTCCGCAAATGCCTGAATTGAGCCTGCAACCGTAGTTGCGACAATAATCGCTGCGTCATTTCCGGAATTAACTATGGCTCCATAGAGAGCCTGCTCTAAGGTAATCACATCCCCAACTCTGAAATCACATATCCAGACATTATCTTCATCAATTCTGATTGATTCGTCTATCGAAGCCACTTTATCAAGGTCGGCATTTTCAAGTGCAACAAGACCCGTCATTATCTTGGTTGTACTTGCCGGGTAGAGCTTCATATGAGGATTTTTCTGATATACAACTTCACCGGATGTAATATCAACAAGCAAAGCAGCCGAGGCAGATAAAACTCCTTCCTCAGTATCAGCAGAGCCCACTGTACATACACCAAGATCCGCTGCAAAGCCTGACGCCATTGACAGTGAGGAACTTAAAACATAATTGTATGATATATCATTCTCAATGGAGAGCCCCTTCATTGTAGTACCGGTCTCTTTGCTGCAGCCTGCAGTAAACACGGCAACCATGAGAAATACTACACATTGAAGCCATCCTGTCTTTTTCTTTGTCATTATAACATTTCCTTTTTGCTTAACTCTTATTTGTACATTTCACGCCAATCGAGATCGCCTCGCTCAAGTGCTTTAATCATAAGCTCGGCTGTGGCCAGATTGGTTGCAAACGGTATATTGTGCATATCACATACCCTGAACATGTTAGATGCCTCACGCTCATCCTCGTGTGAGCAGTTATCAGGGTCCCTCAAGAAAATAATCATATCAATCTGATTCATCTCTATCATCGAGCACAACTGCTGTCCTCCTCCGAGCCTTCCTGAGAGAAACTTGTGTACATTGAGATTCGTAACCTCCTCAACAAGCCTTCCCGTAGTCTCAGTGGCATATAGTTCATTGCGATTCAATATGCCTCTGTATGCAATACAAAAGTTCTGCATCAGTTTTTTCTTTGAATCATGTGCTACCAATCCTATATTCATAGTTACCTCCGTTATTTACTGTCTGACTTTCTGAAGGCTTACGTTCAAAACAAAGCCCATGCCGCCGAACAGAGATATAAGTGAGCTCAATCCCGAGCTTATAAATGGCAGAGGAATTCCTGTATTAGGCAACAACTCCGTCGCTACACCAACATTGATAAATACCTGTAATGTCAATAACACCGCCATACCGGTACACAGCATGCGCCCCGTCATATCCGGGGCAAATATCGCAGCTAAAAAACATTCAACAATTATAAGAAAGAAAACTCCCAGCACTATACAGCTTCCGACAAATCCCATCTCCTCGCCTATAATGGCAAAAATAAAGTCATTTACCATCTCATTTGACAAATAATTGGCGTTTTTCATGGACTCTGTACTGTCATTGTAAAGTCCTTTTCCGTAAAGTCTTCCCGAACCGATTGCCAATACGGAATTGTCCTGCTGGTAACGCAGGTCATCATATTCATCCGGATATAAAAATGCATTGATACGGTTGAGCTGATAATTATCAAGCAGCTTCTGCTCAGGCTGTTGAATATATATTATTGCGGCAGCCGCAATCGGCACAAACACTGCAAGCATTATTCCGATTTTCTTATAGCTTATACCGGCAGCAAAAATCATTATCACGGTAAGTCCCGTTATAAGTATGGTGGTTGACAAATCCGGCTCTTTCTCAATGAGAATAAGCGGTATTCCGGCTAAAATTGCCGTAACCAGTATAAACCACCACTTTGACAATCTGTCTTTGTTGACGGAAAGAAACTTTGCAAAAAACAGAATTCCAAAAATCTTTGCAAATTCGGAAGGCTGTATTGTGAGCGAAGTTCCTATGTCTATCCATCTCTGAGCTCCGTGATGAGAATCACCTATGAGAAGAACTGCTAAAAGAAGCCCGATATCAAATGCATATATTCCCCAGTAAAATTTTAGAATCCAGCTATAGTCAATCAATGATATCACAAACATACCGGAAAATCCGATTATCATTCCTATTGCCTGCTTGATAACCGCCCTGGAATCCTGCCCGTCGTTGGCACTGCCGATAATGGCAATGCCAAGTCCGCATATAATTATGAGCAGAATCAGAAGTCTGAAATTATAATTTCGTAACTTGTATGTCTTTAATTTAGCTAATGGTAAAAACTCATTACGTCTAATGGTTCGGTTTCTGTCCATTCTTCATATCCTTAATAGGAATATTGGCATACAATGCCGGAACGCTTCCGTTGCCCCCGTCTGATTCCGTCTGGGTAATCTGAATATCCAGTCCGCTTGCGTCAATTTCCATATATTTTGAAATCACGGCAATGATGTCATTCTTAATTGCCTCCATTATATCAGGAGAACAATTAGCTCGGTCAGAAACAAGCAGAAGCTTGAGTCTGTCCTTAGCCACATCACCGGAGGATTTCTTCTTGAACATATCAAATAAGCTCATTAATGCATCCCCCTTATAATATTATTTTGATGAAAAGATAGACTTAAGCTTATTCCAAAAGCCTGACTTCTCTGAGAGATCAAGAAGAGGAATGTCCTCACCCATAATTCTCTTACAGATGTTCATATAAGCCTGTCCTGCAAGTGTATCATTGCCAACTAAAGGTTCACCGTTGTTGGTCGAGATAACGATATTCTCATCATCCGGAACTGCACCGATAAGGTTGATTGAGAGAATATCAACTACATCATCAATCGACATCATATCCCCCTTCTTAACCATGTCCATACGGATACGGTTGACAATAAGGTCGCTTCTCTTAAGGTCGTTAGCCTCTAACAGCCCGATGATTCTGTCGGCATCACGGATTGCGGAAACCTCAGGAGTAGTCACAACAAGTGCTCTGTCCGCACCTGCTATGGCATTCTTGAAGCCCTGCTCTATTCCGGCAGGACAATCAAGAATTATGTAATCGAATTCCTGTCTGAGTTCATCAATGAGTGCCTTCATCTGCTCAGGTGATACGCTTGTCTTATCTCTTGTCTGTGCTGAAGGAAGAAGATAGAGATTAGGATATCTCTTATCCTTAATAAGTGCCTGCTTATATCTGCAGTTACCCTCAACAACATCTACGAGATTATATACTATTCTGTTCTCAAGCCCCATAACAACATCAAGGTTACGAAGACCTATATCCGTATCAATTAAAACAACTTTCTTATTAAGCTTTGCAAGACCTGTACCGACATTAGCCGATGTAGTTGTCTTACCTACGCCACCCTTACCACTGGTGACAACAATGACTTCACTCATACATATCTCCATTCCGCCGCTGCGCGGCTCTTTTTTTCTCTTCCCGTTACGGAAGAAAACCATAATATTATTATGATTGTTTTTTTGCGTAAAAGCAATAATTTTTTTAAATATTTATAAAATTACAGGCGAATATCTGACAAGACATTCTTATCCAGCTTTTCGATGTATATATTATTGTCATCGACAAAAGCAATTTTAGGGTCAACGTTCCTGCCCGGCTTAAGCGGAGCAGCATCGCCGCTTCTTGCAATCACATCGCCTATCCTTATCTGCATAGGTGCCATCTCAAGTGCTACGACAAATGAATCCTGATTGCCGTTTGCCCCTGCAAACACAAGTCCTTTAAGGCTGCCAAGAACCACAACATTGCCTGTCGATATGACTCTGGCACCCGGATTGACATCTCCGAGTATAATAATGCTGCTCTCTGACTCTAATACCTGGCCGCTTCTTAATGTACCCTTGTAAAACTGCCCTGTATGTGTTGAAAGCTCTTCAAGCTTGGTATCAACAGCCTTTTTGTAATATTCATCCCTGAGCTTATCGTTATCAACAACACATATAATATTGAGTTCTGAATTAGCCGCAATTATATCAAGGATTTCCTTTTCCTCGCTTGCCGAGATTTTCCTTCCCTCGAATGAGACTGCCATATTAGCCTTGTCAAAGAACTTCGATGCCGAGCGGAACTTCTCAGCTAACGCTTCCTTAAGCTCGTCAAACGGAATGTTCTCATCCATAACTACGACAATACCATGCTTATTACCTTTAATTATTACCGAATTATCCATAGCCTGTCCATAACCTTCCTTTCAGGAATTTTACTCTATAATAGTTAAACCGCCTTCCACGCTTGCATAAACATTGGAAGGAATATATGAATCATAATACGCTGACAACGCGTAGAATGACATAATTCCCGCATTAACGGCAGCATATCCGTTAGGAATCATTACAGCCACGGCAACATCAGCATTGCTGTACGGAGCCCATGTGATATAGTTGGCATGTGAACCTCTGTTTTTATTTTCCTCTGCCGTACCTGACTTACCTCCTACCGTTACCGGAAGATATTTATCAAAAAGCTGCGTTCCTACAGGGCTTCCCATAATAACGTTACGTCCGCCCTCGTATACCGAATCCCATACCGTACTGTCTAACTCGACCTCATTGGCAACGACCGGTGTAAAAAGCTCTATTACGTCTCCGTTGCTGTCAACCACTTTGCTTATTACGCTTGAATTATATACTGTTCCGCCATTTCCTATCGTCGCTGTATATCTGGCAAGATTGAGAGCCGTGTATGCGTGATTTCCCTGTCCTATGGTTGACGCAATTACCGATACTGATGATGGATTAGGTGTTGCCTCGGAAATCTGTATTCCCGTCTTAGTGGCAAGCCCAAGTTCCTCCGCGTAATGCTTCAATACGCTGAGTCCCTTGTCGGCATTGAGGCTTCCATCCGCCTCCGTACTTAATCTGTAGCCGACTTCACAGAAGAAATAGTTACATGATACACCGATTGCCTGCTTGACGTTAATCGAACCATGGTTGCCCGGATAAATCCAGCACTTTAAGTTAGGATTAACCTTATCAAAAATACCGGTGTCCGTTATCGTCTCATTCGGAGTTATAACTCCCTCCATAAGTCCCGCAATCGCCGTGGCAATCTTGAAGGTGGAACCGGGTGCAATTCTTGTCTGTGTGGCACGATTTACAAGCGGCGTGGATTTATCCGCAAGAAGTGATGCATAATAGTCGGAATCTATTGTTCCTGAAAAATTATTGATATCATAGCTTGGATATGTAACCATTGCTATAATACCTCCGGATTGTGCATCCTCAAGCACCACTGCCCCGGAACAAGGGTCAAGTGCAAGCATCGCCGGTGTTATATTGAGAACTCTTATCTGCTCCCTGATATAATCATAAGGTGAAGCTCCGTTTGCAACAGCCGCATAGTCATCAGCCGTATATGGTACACATCCCTGTTCCATGAGAAGCAGACACACCTCGCGCCCCGATATCTGACCGCCATTGACAAGATATTTCATTATAAGCTTGTCAAAAGCATCGTCATGCTCTAACTCCTCAAATGCATAGCTTAACATTGCATCAAGAACCTCATCCATCGTAGGATATTCATCCTTAACATCCAAATTATATATATTAACCCAGTCTTTTGCAATAGCATTGTACAAATAATCCCTCAGGCTTATCTCACCATTGCTCCATGCAGTTGAAAGTTCATCCGTTGAGCTTATCGCATCGGTATTAAGAATTCCGCCGCTTACAAGAATTGTCCGGATATTTTTTACATACTCCTGCATTTCCTCACTGAGTGACGCGTATACGGTTGACTGCTCATAAAGTTCGCCTCTTATGCTTTCAACAATCTGCTCTCTCTTAGAAGCAAACGCCGAATAAATGGATGATGCTGCTCCTGCATCGTGATTCTCATAAAGCATATCAATCGACAACGTATTATTGTCAAACAATGCAAAATACACATCCTTTATCGGAATCACAACCATATCGCCCTCATCGGAAGCGACCCGGTCGGAATCGGAATTGACAATTCTCGCAACAAGTATTTCGGATAATCTTCTCTCAAGCAGGTCATATATCTTCTGTGTGAGCTTTACATCTATTGTAAGATATATATCCGAGCCTGTGACCGGTTCTTTTTCGTCAACAATATCCAAAACTCGACCATAACTGTCAACGAGTACCGTTCTGCTTCCCTTAGTTCCGTTCAAAATCTGCTCATAGCTCTTCTCAACACCGGATTTACCTACAACATCGCTGGACTGATATGACGGGTCCTCTTTTTGAAGCTCCGCAAGCTCTTCCGATGACACCTTTCCGGTATAACCTATAAGATGGGCAATATATTTGCCGTAATTATAACATCTTATGTACTCATCCTTTACCGTCACACCGGTAAGCCTGTCCGAATTTTCAAGTATCGCAGCCATTGTCGCCTCTGACACATTGTCTGCCACGGTAAATGAAATATATCTCTGGTAGGCGTGTGCAGCCAGATTGGTTCTTACATATATAATCTCAAGTACCTCTTTTTCGCTGTACTCGTCGCTTATATTATAATACTTCTTGCTCTTAAGGAGCTTAATCACATCATCAGGTGTTGCATTTCGCTCCTCATCGGTCAATTCACTAATGTACTTATGACCGTATATATCCCTCAAGTATCTGAGCAGTGCATTTCCTGACTTCGTAAACTCATACCTGCCATATTTATTAAGCCTTATCGAATAGTCAATATCATAGCTGTCCCCATTCTCTTCTATAATATTGTACATCTCAACAATTATTTCATTGAGCTGCGTATTCTTTATTGCCGTTGAGCTGTCCTCGATTATGACTGAGTATGCAAGCTCATTGTACGCCAAAAGTTCACCGTTGACGTCATATATGTTGCCTCTTGTACTATTAAGTACCAGCGTCTTTTCAGTTTTTTGAGCATAATTAACCTGATAATCCTCGCCGTGAATAATCTGTAAATCAAACAGATGATATATCAGAATGCCAAAAAGAACCGTCGAAAGAACAATAAGAGGCAGAAGTCTGGAACGCAGAATCGACTTTATATAGTCCCATATTATCTTTAAATCTTCCTTAAGCACTTATCAGTGTCCTCCTTTTTTTGGACTGTTCCACCTTCCGGATAATAAAATAGATAAATACATACGCCAAAAGCGTCATCAATACAGTGTATATTACCTCAGGTAAAATAATCCTTGCCAGATAGTAGGATAACCTCAGCTTATTCTGTAGTAAGAAATAAAATATAAAATAAAGAAATTCATACATAAATGTACTTACCGCCACAAGTGCCATAGGCAGAAAAAGTTCTTCTTTGACATAATCTTTATAAAAGAAACCGTTGAGTGCACCCGCATACATGTAGATGAGTGCGGTAAAGCCGACTGTACCGCCTGCCATAAGGTCAATCAAAAGACCTGAAAAAAAACCTTCCGCAAGCCCCATCTTACCGCCCATAATAAAACCTGTTATACAGGTAATCATAAGCAGCAGATTAGGTCTGATACCTGCAATCTCAAAATATGAAAATACAGTGACCTGCAAAATGTATGTAATTAAGATTGAAAATACACAATACAATACTCTTTTCATTTTTATACCCCTGCATACTGCAGGCGTTGCCTGCAGTATTGCCACCAATAAGTAGTTTGAAAATTCTATTTTTAAACTTATACCCCTGTAGTACTGCAAGCATTGCCTGCAGTACTACCACTAATAAGTAGTTTGAAAATTCTATTTTCAAACTTATACCCCTGCATACTGCAAGCATTGCTTGCAGTACTGCCACCAATATTTGTCCCGACGCACAGCTAAAGCATCACATCACTGCTTGAGCTGCATAATTACAAGCACCTCGGTCATGTGTTCAAAATCCACAGCAGGCACAAGATAACCTGACTGGGTGAGACTGTTCGCATCATCAGACACGTTCTTTGCGTATCCTATAAGTATTCCTTCAATATATTTACTGCTTATGTTCGATGTAACAATCATGTCTCCGTCTGACACATTCACATCACCACGAAGATATTCAAGATGGACATACCCGCTGTCTATAAGCTCTAAATCCCCTCTGATATTACAGGTATCGGAACTTGTTATAAGCATTCCGGTTACATTGCTGTTATCATCTATTATACTTCTGACGGTGGCTGAATTGTCCGTTACATCCGTCACGATACCCACAAGACCGTTTCCGCATATAACATTCATGTCGACAAGTATTCCATCCTTGCTTCCTTTGTCTATGGTGAACGTCGAGAACCAGTTACCTGAACTCTTTCCTATAACTCTTGCCGCTACCTTCTCATATCCCGGTATCTTGTTGTCAAGAGCATACAGCTCACGCAGATTGTTGAGTTCTATCTGATCCTGAATCAGCACAAGATTTTTCTCCTTCACCTCATCGAGTTCCGTCTTAAGCTGTTCGTTTTCCTGTCTTAATTCATCAATCGTTGCAAAATAATCCGCCCTGTCAGTCAGCCAAAGTCCCATACCGTTGATTCCCTTCTGCAGGGGCGTGATAATATATGAAAGTGCATTCTGCACCGGTGCCGTAAGCTTATCGGTAAAAAATGACACACCGATTAACACTATGCACAGCACTGTAAGCACAGTCAGCATAAATTTCTGTGAGACTTGTAATTGCGGTTTCTTATCCATATAACTCCTCTTTAATCATATATCTTTTCTTTAGGGATATATGCAATCTCCGTAAATTCCGGATCTTCGATTATTGTTCTGATTCCACGCACAACGCTCTCCGATGGTTCATCCGATATTATTACATTTAAATCAGTCTCGTTGTTGATGAGTTCTGCAAGATGAAGTATTCCCGATGAACCGCCGGTGAGATGTATTCCCGTATCAATTATATCCGAAGCAAGTTCAGGTGGAGTTCTCTCAAGAATCATTTTTATCGAATCAACTATGGAATGTATGAAATCAACAAGACATTCATATACCACCGTTGATGAAATCTGTCTTGACATAGGAAGCCCGGTAACCAAATCTCTTCCATATACGCTTACAAACTGCTCCTCCATAGGAAGTGCGCTTCCGAGAGTAACCTTGATATGTTCAGCAGTCTTAGCACCTATTACAAGATTATACTTCTTGCGGACAGCACCTATAATCTGTTCATCAAGCTTATTGCCTCCAAACTTTACAGCACGGCTTAACACGATACCGCCAAGACTCAGCACTGAAATCTCCGTAGTGTCGGCACCTATGTTCACTATCATTACACCCTTGGCACCATTTACATCAACGCCTGAGCCTACTGCATCGGCGACAGGCTTGTTGATGACCATAATCTTTCTTGCCTTTATCTTAGAATCGTGAATCAGCTCTAAGAATGCTCTCTTCTCAACTTCAGTGATATCCGTAGGTACAGCAATATAATAGTCAGCCGGCATTATCTTGCCGCCTTTGCTCAGTTTTTTAATAAACTCAGTGACAAGCACCTGCATATTGGCAAAATCCGCTATCACACCGTACTTGACGGGAAATGTAACCTGAATTGAATCCGGAGCCTTTTCATGCATCTCAAAGGCCTCATTCCCGACTGCATATACATTCTTTTTGTTTACAATCGCAATGATATTCTTTTCATTGAGAATATCATCCCTCTCACTGCAATATATCTTAATATTGCTTGTACCTATATCAAGGCCAAAAACGCTCTTAGCCATCTTAGTCCTCCATTCCACGCATATATGCGTTATATCAATTTTTTGTCTTTCATACTGATATATGTATTATCACCAATAATTATGTGGTCAATCAGGGTAATTCCAATTAATTGTGCCGCATTCATTATTCTTGCCGTCGATGCAACATCTTCACGGCTCGGTGTCGGATCCCCCGTGGGATGATTATGTACCAGAATGAAGCAGGTACTGTCCTTTAAAAGTGCCTCGCGGCATATCTCACGCGGCGGCATTATTGTGCTGTTGGCTGTACCTATGCTCATTATCTTCTCATGAATGAGTGTACACTTAGTATCAAGAAGCAGGAGTCTAAGCTGTTCCTGTTCAAGATGTCTCATATCCTCCATCAGATAATCAACAACAGCCTGCGCCGAACACAGATTAGGCCGCTGTGCCCTTCTCTGCCTCGCCATCCTTCTTGACAGCTCACATATAGACTTAAGCTGTACCGCCTTAACCCTTCCTATTCCGGGCAATGCCGATAGTTCCCTCAGTGAAAGCCTCTGAAGCCCTATAATCCCCTGACCTTCAGTCTGTCTTATAAGCCCTGCTGCCGTTTCCATGCAGCTGCTTGACTTAGTTCCGCTCCTTATGATAATTGCAAGAAGCTCCTCATCGGTCAGACTTTCAAAACCATAAGCCTCACACTTCTCATACGGCATCATTCCCTGTGCCTTGTCATCAACACTATTTTTCATCATTCCAACCTCCATCTTCGGTTGAAATGGTATCCCCTTAATAAATTTAACACAAATCCGATACTTTTACAATTCCTTTATCAACAAGCTGCTGAAGGCTCTTCAGAATACCGAAACGTGCATGGTTCCATGTAAGACCGCCCTGAAAGAATGCAGTGTACGGCTCTCTGAGCGGACCGTCCGCACTGAGCTCAATCGATGCACCTGATATAAATGCACCTGCTGCCATTATAACCTGAGAATCATACCCCGGCATATCCCAAGGTTCAGGGATTGCAAAGCTGTCAACCGGAGCCGCCGCCTGAATACCCTCGCAAAATGCGATAAGTCCTTCCGCAGTCTTCATCTCAACCGCCTGAATTATATCATAACGCTCCTCTCTTCCGTCAGGGATAACTTTATATCCGAGATTTTCATAGAGATTAGCCGCATATACCGCGCCCTTCAATGCACCTGCCGTGACAGTCGGTGCAAGGAAGAAACCCTGGAAAAATGACTGATTGACGCCAAGTGTCGCACCAAGCTCCTTTCCGAGTCCCGGAGCAGTAAGACGGTATGCCGCCTGATTTACATATTCCTCTTTTCCGGCAATATAGCCGCCTATAGGTGCAAGTCCGCCGCCCGGATTCTTTATCAGTGAACCGACAACCATATCGGCACCGACATCGGATGGCTCAATAGTCTCAACAAACTCTCCATAGCAGTTGTCAACCATGCATATAACCTCAGGCTTTATTCCTTTTATAAAGCTTATAAGCTCTCCTATCCTCTCAACTGAGAGTGTCGGTCTGCTGTCATAGCCCTTAGAACGCTGTATTGTCACAAGCTTTGTTTTCCCATTGATTGCAGCTTTAATTCCGTCAAAGTCAAAGTCTCCGTCAGGCAGCAGGTCAACCTGTCTGTAGCTGATTCCATACTCCGCAAGCGAACCCGGACATTCTCTCATTCCGATTATTCCCTGAAGTGTGTCATAAGGCTTTCCGACAGGGGATAAAAGCTCGTCACCCGGTCTTAAATTGCCTGCAAGTGCAATTGTAAGTGCATGTGTTCCACAAGTGATCTGTGGTCTTACAAGTGCGGTTTCCGTGTGAAATACATCCGCATACACCTGTTCAAGCGTATCACGTCCTGCATCAGTATAGCCGTAGCCCGTGCTTGCTCCGAAATGTGATTCACTGACATGGTTCTTCTGCATAGCATTTAAGACCTTGAGCTGGTTGTATTCCGCAATTCTGTCTATCTTCTCAAAACGCTCCGCAAGCTTTTTCTCGGCGCGCATACCATATTCGAGCACCTCACTGCATATTCCCATCTCCCGGTACATGCCGTATATCTCTTCTGTTATACTCATATTTTCCTCCATATATCTCTGTTAAATAATATTCTTTTTTCTAAGTATATCAAGCATATATTCATATGCCGCATCGCGGCTTTTAAGCTTGTCAAGTTCCACGAATTCCACTTCTTTCTCACGTCTGAACCATGTGAGCTGTCTCTTCGCAAAATGTCTTGTGTCGCGCTTTAATATATAAACAGCCTCATCTAAGCTTATCTCTCCCGAAAGATATGCAGCTATTTCCTTATATCCTAACCCCTGCATTGATACACTGTCTCTTTTTAAGCCCTCTGCAAGAAGAGCCTTCACCTCGTCCACAAGCCCCTCTTCAAGCATCTTATCAATACGCCTGTCGATTCTGTCATACAGCAGCTTTCTGTCATCAGACAACACAAAATACGCAAAATTATACGGTGATATGCGCTCTCTCTGAACCGCATTGTGCTCCGACATTCTGCACCCCGTCTGCCTGTAAAACTCTATCGCGCGAATAACCTTTTTAACATTATTTTCGTGAACCTCAGCAGCATAATCAGGGTCGATTTCCCGCAACAGCTCATGCATATAGCCTGCGCCTTTTTCCTCATACAGTCTGTTAAGTTCATCCCTTATTCCGTCATTCTCATCATTCTGTGCAAATTCAATGTCATATAAGAGAGTCTGAATATAAAAGCCTGTACCGCCGACAATAATCGGAATGTTATTTCGCTCCCATATCTCATCAGCAGCCTTCTTTGCATATTCCTTAAAAAGAAACGCATTAAAGCTCTCCTCAGGTTCTAATATATCAATGAGATGATGCCTTACACCATCCATCTCCTCAGGTCTTATCTTGGCGGTTCCGATATTCATTCTCCTATATACCTGCATTGAGTCGGCACTTATTATTTCGCCGCCGACCTTCTTTGCAAGGCGTATGGACAAATCTGTCTTTCCGACAGCCGTAGGACCTGTGAGTACTATTAACTTTTTCTTTGAATTATCAGTATCCACTTTACACAATCCTTTTAAATTTTTTCTCGAGCTCATATTTTGACATTGAAATCATTGTAGGTCTGCCGTGCGGACAATTATATGGATTTTCAAGTGTGAGAAGCTCCCTCACCAGCTCCTTAACCTCCGCCGGCTGCAGACGGTTGTTTCCCTTAACCGCCGCCTTACATGCCATCGTTGCAATTCTGCTCTTTATCGTCTCACCCGAAACTCTTCCGGGATTCTCCATAAGATCATCAATTATCTCCATGACCATATCCTTTCCCGATGCACCGTAGAGTTCAACAGGAACGGCTCTCACGGCATATTCATTTCCGCCAAAGCTCTCTATCTCGAATCCCATCTGTGTGATAATATCAAGATTTTCCTTTAACACCTGTCCTGCCGCGAGCGTCAATGTGATAATCTGCGGAGGCATAAGCTGCTGTGATGCCGGCTTTCCGTCCATCGCCCGTCTCATAAAACGCTCATACAAAACCTTCTCATGAGCCGCGTGCTGATCCATTATGAACAGCTTATCATTGAACTCAATCAGCCAGTATGTATCAAAAAGCTGTCCTATAATTTTATGGTCAGCAAGATTTTTCTCATCTAAGAGCTTTTTATCCTCATCAAAAAAGCTCAACTGTTTTGGTACCTCTGCGGGAGCCGGCTCATGTGTGATAATCTCAGTTTTAACCGTTGGCTCCTTTTGTGCCGTCCCACTGTCTTTTCCCGTATTCGCCACAAACTGAGGTCTGTTATACTCATACTCCGTCCTGTGTTCCCTAAGTATTGCCCCGCCCGCCGGTGCAGGAGCGTACACATGCTGTTGTGTATTCTTAATCCTGTTCACCTCAAAAGGCTCGGGAAGCTTATTCTCCTTAACAGGGGGGATCTTCACTTCCTTTTCATCGCTTTCGGCTGTTTCCTTCACTTTTTCCCTGCTGATATCCTCATCAGTGACCGTGGTGTGTCTTTTAACCGGCTCGTCAAGCTTAACCTGAGGTATTACGTCCCTGCGCATTATCGCCTCATGTACAGCCTGATACAATTCCTTGTACACGCGCTCTCCCTCCGAGAAGCGAAGCTCCATCTTGGTCGGATGCACGTTGACATCGATAATGTCCGGCTCAATGTGAAAATGCAGTGATGTGAACGGATATTTCTTAGGCATGGAATACCCTGTATAAGCGTCCTCAATCGCTTTTGAAATGATGCTGCTCTTTATATATCTTCCGTTGATATAATAATTTTCAAGTGCACGGTTGCCTCTGTTCATCGAAGGCTTGCCTATGAATCCATCAACGCAGAACAAATCGCATGAAAATTCAAGTGGTATAAGTCCTGCCGTAATGTCTCTTCCATATACGCCGTATATAACGTCCTTCAGTGTTCCGTTTCCCGATGTATACAGCTTGTTCTGACCACCGCTTATAAATCTGAAGGAAATCTCAGGATGGGAAAGTGCAAGCTTCTCAATGAGGTCACTGATATAATTACCCTCTGTCGTTCCGGTCTTTAAGAACTTCCGCCTTGCAGGTGTATTGTAAAAGAGATTTCTCACAAGAAATGTTGTTCCGTCCGGTGCCCCAATCTCCTCAAGCGACTTTTCCTTTCCGCCGTCAATAAGATAGCGGCTTCCGGTGAGTCCGTCCGCCGTCTTTGTTATGAGTTCAACCTGTGACACGGCAGCAATGCTTGATAATGCCTCACCTCTGAATCCAAGCGAGGATATGGTAAGTAAATCCTCGACGGATTTTATTTTACTTGTAGAATGGCGCAGAAAGGCAAGCTGAATCTGATCCTTTGGTATTCCGCTTCCATTATCCGTTATTCTGATAAAAGAACATCCTCCGTCCTTGATTTCGATAGTTATCGCAGATGCTCCGGCATCAATGGCATTCTCAACAAGCTCCTTCACAACCGACGATGGCCGTTCAATAACCTCACCGGCCGCTATCTTATTGATTGTGCTCTGGTCTAACACCTTAATCTGTGCCATCTTTTTCTTCCTTCCGATTAAAAATTGTTATACGCTCCAGCGGTTCTTGACCTTGTTCTGGAGGCGGTACAATGTGTTAAGCGCCTCTATCGGCGTGAGATTGCCAAGGTCTATGTTCTTTAACTCCTCGACAATGTCATCGTCCTTTGCCGCATCAAACAATGTCATCTGCTCAAGGTCAACATCATCAGGTTTTGCGGTTTTTTTCTTAGGCTTTGTATTTCCTGCTCCAAGTTTTGCTATTTCCTTCGCTTTTGCCGATATATCTGCATCCACCAAGTCAGCTAATATCTCCTTAGCACGGCTTATGACACTGTCAGGAACCCCGGCAAGCTTTGCAACCTGAATGCCGTAGCTCTTGTCAGCTCCGCCTGCTACAATCTTTCTCAAAAATACTATGTCATCGCCCTGCTCCTTAACCGCTATGCAATAGTTGTTGACTGAATCAATCGTTCCTTCAAGCTCTGTGAGTTCATGATAATGTGTTGCAAACAAGGTCTTAGCACCGAGAAGCTTAGGATTGCTTATATGCTCCACCACCGACCATGCAATGCTGAGTCCGTCAAAGGTACTTGTCCCTCGTCCGATTTCGTCAAGCACAAGAAGGCTGTTCGATGTCGCATTCCTGAGTATATTTGCAACCTCGTTCATCTCTACCATAAAGGTACTCTGACCGCTCGCCAGATCATCAGAAGCTCCAACACGCGTGAATATGCGGTCAACAAGTCCGATATCCGCCGATTTTGCAGGTACAAACGAACCTATCTGTGCCATGAGTACGATGAGTGCAGCCTGTCTCATATAGGTTGATTTACCTGCCATATTAGGTCCTGTTATGATGGACACTCTCTTTTTATTATTGTCAAGGTATGTGTCATTCGGAATGAACATATTATTGGGAATCATTCTCTCGACAACAGGATGTCTGCCATCCTTGATATCTATAACTCCCTTGCCGTTAATCTTCGGGCAGACATAATCATTCCGGTCTGCAACTGCAGCAAGCGAGGCAAACACGTCAAGCTGTGCTATGGCACCCGCGGTCTGCTGTATTCTTATGACCTCGGAGGCAATCTTTTCCCTCACATCAGCGAACACATCATACTCCAGCGAGAACAGCTTATCCTCGGCATTTAATATTATGTCCTCAAGCTCTTTTAACTTAGGAGTCGAATACCTCTCGGCATTAGTGAGCGTCTGTTTTCTTATATAATCCTCCGGAACATTACCTTTGAATGAATTAAGCACCTCTATGTAGTAGCCGAATACCTTATTGTATTTAATTCTCAGGTTCTTTATTCCGGTTCTCTCACGTTCATCGTTCTCAAGCTGTGCCAGCCAGTTCTTGCCCTCTGTCTTAGCTGTTCTTAATCTGTCGATTTCTTCGTTGAAACCTTCCTTTATAAGCCCTCCGTCCTTGATTGTTATTGGCGGTTCATCGACAATTGAATTTTCGATGAGTACACATACATCCTCAAGTTCATCAATATCATCATGGAGCTCATGAAGAAGTCCAACATTACATTCTCTGATCAGATATTTGATATGCGGAAGCATTGAAAGCGAACTTTTGAGTGCGATAAGATCCCTTGGATTTGCAGACTTGGTGCTGATTCGTCCGATAAGACGTTCAAGGTCATACACCGGATTAAGATATTCTCTTAACTCTTCCCTTGTAATCACATCATTTTTAAGGTATGCCACAGCCTCCTGACGATGCACAATATCCTCCTGCACCACAAGCGGCTGCTCTATCATCTGTCTCAGCTTTCTTGCACCCATGGCCGTCTTTGTCTTATCAAGCACCCAGAGAAGTGAGCCTCTCTTCTGCTTCTCCCTCAGTGTCTCAGTCAGCTCAAGATTACGTCTTGTTGAACTGTCCACTATCATATATTTTCCTACTGCATAAGGCGTGATGTGAGTAAGATGCGGAAGTGAGCTCTTCTGTGTCTCATAAAGATACTGTAAGAGTGCCCCTGCAGCCACGGAGCCTATTGAATAATCGGCAAGTCCGAGTCCCGTCATGTCAGCCGCCTTAAAATGTTCAAGAAGAAGTCTCCTTGAAAGCTCATCATCAAAGTAATACGGTTCAAGTGCAGATACCGTAATGTTAAGTCTGTTCCTGATATCATCAAGTGATATTCCGCTCATCATAAATGCTTCATTTACGATAAGCTCTGACGGTGAAAACTTGTTAATCTCGTCAAACAATTCTCTCGATGAATGCACCTCGGTCACAAGATACTCACCGGTAGTTATATCCGACACCGAGATTCCAAGCATGTTACTCATGTATACAACACACATGATGTAATTGTTCCTGCCCTCTTCAAGAGCTGATGGATTAAAATTCGTACCCGGTGTTACAACCCGTATAACCTCCCGCTTTACAAGTCCCTTAGCAAGCTTCGGATCCTCTACCTGCTCGCATATCGCAACCTTGTGCCCATTAGACACAAGCTTATTAATATAAGTCTCTGCCGCATGGTAAGGTATTCCGCACATCGGAGCACGTTCCTCCTGCCCGCAGTCCTTACCTGTGAGCGTAAGCTCAAGTTCCTTTGACACCATGAGCGCGTCGTCAAAGAACATTTCATAAAAATCTCCTAATCTGTAAAAAAGTACACAGTCCTTATACTGCTCCTTAGTCTCTAAGTACTTCTGCATCATAGGTGAAAATGTTGGCATTTTAGTCTCTCCTGTTTCTGTTCAAATTCAATCAACTGTATTATAACAATGTTCCCATATAGTAAAAGCCCTTTGACTTATCAAGATGAACCTTGACAATCTGTCCGATTAAGGACTCGTCTCCCGGAAAATGCACAAGCATGTTGTTTCCCATTCGTCCTGTCAAAAGAGTGCTGTCGTGGTCATTGATGCCCTCAACAAGCACATCCATATCCTGTCCCTCGAAACGGTATGACAGCTCATGTGATATCTCATTTACCGCAGCAAGCAGTCTGTCAAATCTGTCCTTGACGACAGCTTCATCAATCTGGTCGTCCATTGCGGCAGCAGGCGTTCCGGTTCTCTTAGAGTAGATGAACGTATATGCGCTGTCATACCCTGACCTTCTGACAACATCAAGTGTCTCCTGAAAGTCCTCCTCAGTCTCACCCGGAAATCCCACGATGATATCCGTTGTGAGGGAAATATCCGGCATTGCTGTCTTTAACTTATCGACAAGCGAAAGATATCTCTCCTTCGTATAATGACGATTCATTATCTTTAACAGTCTGTCGCTTCCTGACTGGAGAGGAAGATGGAAATGCCTGCATATCTTGGCCGAATGTGCCATGACATCTATAAGTTCATCGGATAAATCCTTAGGATGGGATGTCATAAATCGAATTCTCTCAAGACCATCTATCTCCTCAACCATCTTTAAAAGCTCGGCAAAAGATACAGGGTTATCCAGGTTCTTTCCGTATGAGTTGACATTCTGTCCAAGAAGCATAACCTCCTTCACTCCGTCAGCCACAAGCTTCTCAATCTCACATATAATGTCCTTCGGCTCCCTGCTCTTTTCTCTTCCTCTTACATAAGGCACGATACAATAGCTGCAGAAGTTGTTGCAGCCGAACATGATGTTTACACCCGACTTAAACGGATACTTTCTGTCAACCGGAAGTTCCTCAACAATCTCATTGCTGTCCTTTAACACCTCGACAACCATCTTTCCCGTGTCGATTCTGTTATATATCAGCTCCGCAAGTCTGTACAGATTATGCGTTCCGAATATTATATCAATAAATCTGTAAGACTCTTTAAGCTTCTCTACCACCTGAGGCTCCTGCATCATACAGCCGCAGAGTGCTATCATCATGTGAGGATTCTTCTTTTTGTAGTTGCTTAACACGCCGAGATGACCATATACCTTATTGTTGGCATTCTCTCTGACCGTGCAGGTGTTGTAGATAACAAAATCAGCGTTCTCGGAATCTGTCGCAACAAAGCCAATCTCCTTAAGTATTCCCGAAAGCTTCTCAGAGTCGCGGGAATTCATCTGACAACCAAAGGTTACAGTACACATGGTTAACGGTCTTCCAAGCTTCTCCGCCAATGCCTTAACGTACTCACGGCACCTTCCAATGAAGTAATACTGACGCGCGACCTCATAGTTCGGCTCATTTTTCATCTTATCCAATAATTCTGAATCTATCTCTGACATTCTTTTCTCCTTTATATTTACAATCATTTTAATATACACCTTATCCGTTAGGCTTGTCAAATACACTCTTTAAGATTATTTCAATATCAAATATGTTGTCAACTAATTTTCTTATCGCAATTTTCTTATCAAAACATCACATAAAAATATCCCCATATCAGTAAACAATGCCTTTAAGGTCATCTGCTGCTATAGGGATACTCATAATACTTTTTTATCCTCTTACCTGTCCATCGCCATATATAATGTACTTCGTTGTAGTAAGCTCATTTATACCCATAGGACCTCTGGCGTGGAGCTTCTGTGTGCTTATTCCAATCTCCGCACCGAAACCAAACTCATTTCCATCGGTAAACCTTGTGGACGCATTCACATATACACACGCGGCATCAATCTCATCCAGAAATCTCTGCGAATTTTCATAATTATTCGTAATTATGGATTCAGAGTGGCCTGTATTGTTGGCATTGATATGCTCTATCGCCTCATCAAGCGTTTCCACGGTCTTGACGGAAATTATGTAGTCAAGATACTCCGTAGCATAGTCCTCTTCCGTAGCAGGAACTATATATGGGTCAATGCTCTGCGAGTATTCATCGCCTCTTATCTCGACGTTGTGCTTTCTTAACATTTCGACAAGCCTTGGAATAAAGCTCCTTGCAATACTCTTATCTATGACAAGCGACTCACACGCATTGCACACTCCTACCCTCTGTGTTTTGGCATTTTCGATAATCCTGAGTGCCATGTCGAAATCAGCACTCTCGTCAACATACACATGGCAGTTGCCTGTTCCTGTTTCAATGACAGGTACGGTGGCGTTCTTTACAACGAACTGTATAAGCCCCTTTCCGCCTCGCGGTATAATCACATCGACGTACTCATTCATCGTGAGAAGCTCTTTTACGCACTCCCTGTCGGTTGATTCAATAAGCTGCAGGGCATTCTCGTCTATGCCGTTTGTCCTAAGTGCTTCCCTTATAACATTCGCTATGGCTATGTTGGAATTGATTGCATCGCTTCCGCCCTTTAATATGACAGCATTTCCTGTCTTAAAGCACAGTCCGAAAGTATCTAAAGTAACATTCGGTCTTGATTCGTAAATGACAGCTATCACACCGAAGGGAACACGCTTTTTCCCGATTAGCAGCCCATTCGGACGTTTCTTCATGGAGAGAACCTCCCCTACAGGGTCATCCAAGCCTGCCACCTGATTTACGCCATCAGCCATGCCGTCAATCCTTGTCTTTGTGAGCGTAAGCCTGTCTAACAGTCCACTCTTCATGCCATCGGCTTTCCCCTGCTCCACATCCTTATGATTCTCCTCTAAGATATAGTCGGCATTGGCTCTTATGGCTTCGGCAACTGCAAGCAGCACTTCATTTTTTTTGTTGGTTCCAAGCTTTCCAAGACTTCTTGACGCTGTGCGGGCATTCTTACCCATTGTGAGTATATCTGTCATCATATCAATTCCTATCTCCATTCCGCCTTGCGGCTATACAATTGGCAATACAAATCACAGTTAATTTACTTTCTGAATATTTTATTTTCCGGTTCAAACCTAAGCAGACTTAATCTGCGCACTTAATAGTCCAGTTTACGATATATGCTTTCTTCGGTGACAATCATATCCGGTCTGACATCCCCATCCTGTGCAGGTATGCTCTCCAAAAGCTGTGCCTCATACGCGAGCGCTGCCTTATACAGCTTGTTTTCCACGGACAGATACCTGTCATAAAAACCACCGCCATAGCCTATGCGGTTATAGCTCTTATCGAAAGCAAGCCCGGGCATACACATAAAGCCTGTTCTTGAATAGTCCGGCTCCTTGCCGTTTATATCAGGCTCATATATTCCCATGTAACCCGGACTAAGCTCTGATATGTCACTTATCTCATAAAATTCCATATTCTTGCCGGAAACCCTTGGGACAAACACACGCTTTTCAAGGCTTAAGCTGTAATCGATAAGCATTATCGTGTCTATCTCATTATCCATGCTCACATAGGTATATATCCTGTCCGCTCGTTTGAACTCCGGAACAGTTATAAGCTGCTCAAAAATCCGAATGGATTTTTCAAACCTTTCCGTGCGTGTCATGTCCTCACGTAACTGCTTCATCTGCTTTCTTATGAGATTTTTCTCATCCCTTTTCCCAAATGTCTCATCCGCCATGTAAACATCCCTTCTCATCATGCCTGCGGCTGTTCTCATTTTTCCGTTTCGGCTGTCAATGACATTTAATATCCGAAATCGCCTGTGAGAGAGTCATCATCATCAATCCAGTCCTTAGTGTCAATCACGCGGAAGTTCTCACTGTCATCGCGGATTATAACCGTGGATATACCCGCATTGAGAATCATTCTCTTGCACATTGAGCAGCAGTTGCCGTTCTCAACATATCCGCCCTTCTCCATATCAATACCAACAAGATATATTGTACTTCCAAGCATTGATTCCCTCGAGGCACTTATTATCGCATTGGCCTCCGCATGTACGCTCCTGCACAGCTCATAGCGTTCTCCTCGTGGAATTGCAAGCTTTTGTCTTATACAATAATTAAGGTCTGAACAATTCTTCCGCCCTCTCGGTGCACCTACATAGCCTGTCGAAATAATCTCATCATTCTTTACGATAACTGCGCCGTAGTGCTTTCTAAGACAGGTTCCCCTCTGCGATACAGCCTCCGCAATGTCCAGATAATAATTATTCTTATCTCTTCTGTCCATGCCTTCACTCCTTATGCTCTGTATTTCTTACAGTTTGTTTTTACATTCATTTGACACTATCTCTTCGTATACCTTTATTCCATCCACCGCCGCGGAGGTAATACCGCCCGCGTAGCCTGCACCTTCTCCGCACGGATAAAGTCCGCTTATACCCAATGCCTGCAGCTTATCATCCCTGTTTATGCGCACAGGCGATGAGGTCCGCGACTCAATTCCGGCGAACATCGCATCCGGATTCGCATATCCGGGTATCTGTCTGTCGAAGCTTGTCACACCCTCTATAAGTGCGTCACACAGTTCATCCGGGAGAAGCTCCCTCAGATTAGCCGCTGTATACCCACCTTTAATGCAAGGCTTAACCGTATTACCGTTCAAAGCTCTTTCAGTTGTAGCCCTATTTTCCGTGAAATCCCCAAAGCGCTGAACCGGAACCCTTCCGCCTCCAAGCTCATACGCCTTCTTCTCAAGCCTCCTCTGAAATTCGATTCCGGCAAGGACATCCTCCGAACCAAAATCTCTGTTATCGACCGTGACAATAAGTGCAGAATTGGCATTCTCGCTGTCACGCTTTGAATAACTCATTCCATTGACCGCAAGCATGCCCTCCTCCGAGGAAGCATTCACAACATAGCCGCCCGGACACATACAGAAGGAATAGACACCACGCCCATTAGAAGCCTTGTGCGTGAGCTTATAGCTCGCCGGCATATAATTCTTATATTTTCCATCGCCAAACTCATGTATATTTATAAGCTCCTGCCTATGTTCTATTCTAAGACCTACAGCGAATGCCTTCTGCTCCATGGTGAGCTTATCCTTCAGCATATAAAATGTATCCCTTGCGCTATGTCCTATCGCAATCACAAGGCAGTCACATGGAATATACTCTCTATTCCCGGAGTTCTCAACCGTGATACCTTTGACTCTTCTGTCTGTCCCATTCCCATCCGAAAGCACACCGGGCGTGAGCTTTTCAAGGTCTATATCGACAAGCCTCGTGTTAAAGCGTACTTCCCCGCCAAGACTCTCAATCTCTTTCCTGATACTCTGCACAATATATACAAGGCAATCTGTGCCAATATGCGGCTTCGCTTCGTAGGTTATGCTCTCATCAGCCCCATGCTCCACAAAGATTTCCAGAACCTTGCTGATACGCCCATATACCTCCTTAACCTGGGTGTTAAGCTTTCCGTCTGAGAAGGTTCCCGCACCTCCCTCGCCGAACTGTGCATTGGATTCCGGGTTGAGCCTGCCGCCATTCCAGAATGAATCAACCGACTTCATTCTATCCTCAACAGCCTCACCGCGCTCAACAACTACCGGTCTGTAGCCGGCGCGCGCGAGCATAAGCGCACAGAACATTCCGGCAGGGCCAAAGCCTACTATCACCGGTCTGCTACCCATCCTGTCTCTTGCCGGCTTCGGCTCCTTATATCTTACAGTTTTACTTAACATAATATTGTTATCGTTAACTTTTTTGATTATTTTTTCTTCTGCACCGGAATCTAAAGCTTTCCTGTCCGCACCATATACCGTGACATCCACCGAATACACGATAAATATATCCGGCTTATGCCTTGAATCAATCGATTTCTTTACTATTTTATATGAAAAATTATCTCCCTTAAGCCGCAGCGCCTTGGAAATCTTTCCCTTGAGCGCCGTATCAAGCTGTCCTGCACTCAGCGAAACCTCCGGGATGATTTTTAGCTGGTTAATTCTTATCACAGGCTTATCCTTCCATTATCTATACTGATTTTAATACAATACTACATTTTTTCCGACCTAGAGCTCGCTTACCTTCACAAAAGGCTGGAAATCCTCCGTGTCCGAACCGATTTTTCCGCCGAATTTAGAAATCAATGTTTCCATAACCTTGCGAAGAATCCCGTTATCGCTCAGATAATAGTCGACCGCATACACCTTTTTCATCCCCATACCGGCAAGAATCCCGAAATCTTCCTCTCCCAGATTATCCCTCATGTCCTCGAACGTGATTGTCCCCTCGTCCGCTGTCACCTCAAGAAGATTAAGCTCTGTCCATACCTCAAGCTGCTTTGCCTCTAAGAAGTCAAGTCCATCGTGGAGCTGCCTTGCACTTATCTCATCCGGAAGCAGATACAGGAAGCTTCCCTCCTTCGGCTTAGCCGGCTTAACTGACTTTGACTTAGAAGCCTGCTTAGCCCCATTATCCTTCTTTGCGTATTTTTCGTAACCCTTTGAATGGTAGTTTATTGTTTGTTTATTGCTTGTTTTCTTCATCATATCCCTGCATGACAATAAGAAAACCTATTATCACACATTCCTCCATTTCCGCTTAATCTGCAAGCCCTTTCATATTATGTCACTCATTATATCATCTTCCATACACAAAAACTACACATATTTATTTCAGAATCCCCATCTCGTCAAGCGACACTGCCCCCTCATCAAGCCGTACCTCCGTAGCGTCCCATAGTCTCGCATTGACACCCATGTAGGTATAAGTGTCCATCTCGTTATGTCCGCACAGGAAAATAAGCTTGATTGCATTATTCCACATGTATTATAACTGAAAGTCTTTGCCCTGTGACCATTTACATAATAATAATATATATGTCCGGAGAAGATTATATTCAGTAAATCCCAACAAAATCGCCTAGGTCCTCATCGCCCCCGCAATCCATCCGCTGCTCCATGCCCACTGCAGATTATATCCGCCACAGGAGCCATCCACGTCAAGTATTTCACCGCAAAAATACAAGCCATGACAGAGCTTAGACTCCATGGTTGCAGTATCGACCTCATCAAGCCTCACGCCGCCACGACATACCTGTGCTGATGTGATTCCTTTTGAATTGATAACAGTCACCTTAAAATGCTTGATAATTTGGACAAGCGATTCCGTCTGCCCGCCCGAAAGCTTTACAAACAGGTTCATAAGCTTTTTATTTACAAAACCCGTGAGTATATCTGTAAGGCTTGGCGTATTGCCATTCTTTATCATTTCGTGTTTTTTCCCCGCACCAGCCATATCAGCTTTAATTCTATCTATGTACGCAATAAGCTCTTTTTCGCCATATTCCGGCATGAAATCAAGCTCCGCCTGAACCCTGCTCTTTCCAGCATCAAGTGCCGCCACCGCATAACGGCTCACCTGAAATACAGGTATTCCTGATATACCGTTGTCCGTAAGCTGAAGTTCTCCCACATCGGAAGCCGCACACCTTCCATCTATCAGAAGCCGTATTTCTCCCTTGGCACGAACTCCTGATATTTCCTTAAAAAAACTCTCCTCACAACCTAACGCCACAAGTGCCGGCAGAGGCTTAATGATGTGGTGTCCGAAGCTGCGTGCTATATCATATCCAAGCACTGAGTTGGATTTATCAGCGCCGTGCGTGTTCCCTGTCTGTTTTCCCGCCATGCCGACACCCTGGTCGCACACGCCTCCGGCAGCAGATCCCGTCGCGACGATAAGCCTGTCCGATGTGCAGGAAAACTTTCTTGCAGAAACGCTCTCAGCGGCGGATATTTCCCTAACTTTCTTCTTATTGCCATCCTTTTTAGCGCCGTTCTTTTTTGCCTCCGCCCTGCGGTTCTCTGCCTCAATATCCCTTATATTTCCCAAAATCACAAACTCATCACCGCTCTTTTTTACGGAAGCTATCTCATAGCCGCATATAAGCTCCACACCGTACCTTACAAGGCACTGTCTGAGGCAATCAAGCACTGATGAAGCCTGCTCGCTGTATGGGTACACATAACCGTCCCTGTCCCTGACCAGCATTCCCTCCTCGCGGAAAAAATCAGTTACCGCCCTGGCGTCAAATCGACCTATCACCCTCATTATGTCTTTTACATCCCCACTGTCCGTGTGATAACAGCTATCATCAACCTTATAGTTGGTCAGATTGCACTTGCCGTTTCCCGTGACTAGTATCTTTTTTCCCGGTCTTGCAAGTACCTCCAACACTACGGTTTTCTTTCCGTTCTTAGCCGCCTGTATGGCAGCCATCATGCCGGAAGCCCCGGCACCAATCACAACAACATCATATTTCATGAAGTGTGGTCCTCCAAAAATTCGTATAATTCTTCCAAATCTTTTATCTGCATGCCGACATATATCTCCCTCTGCAAATCAATTGGCAGATCTGTGACATAAATATCCGTGTAATCATATATTGTCACAAAGTCCTCATAATACACTACCACGCGGCCGTCAAGCGCATACAGTATGAAGTTCTCCGTCATGCTGTAGGTTGGCACGTCATAGCTCTTTCTTATGACAATTCTCTCTGCCGAAAATTCAAGCAGGCTTATAGAACTTATCCCCTTCTGTACATCCTCATCCTCAGGACGTTCCATATATCTTCTGAGAGTTTCTGCATAGGCTGCTCTGTTAAGCCCCAATACATCTATGGACGGTACAATCGTATGACTTTCCGTCGTATGGGTATTTATATCGTATTCCTCAACCACAATCTCTGTGTCACGTCTGACAACCGCTTCCTCCACGGCACCCGCCTGCCTCACCTCATAATAATCTCTGGCAGACTCAACTTCACGGCTGCCCCTGACAATAGTGCAATATCCTATATAATAGCAGGTTATAAATAATGTCGTAAGAGTAACAAAGCAGATAATATACAATTTCCGCATTCTGCACATCCTTTCCGCGAAACTACTTTTTTGTATATTGTCTGCCCAAAATCACTATTTTATTCTGTCACCTGTAAAAAAATATGGTATTGAGTCAAAGAACGGTATTGAAAGCTCTCCCTCCTCCTTATCCTCCAAATACAACATCCCGTCCTTATCCATGAACTCGCCCACGAACTGACGGCATATTCCGCATGGATACGCATACTCTCCCGTGGAACACACAACCGCTATAGCCTTAAAATGCTTAGCACCTTCAGATACCGCCTTTACCGCCGCCGTTCTCTCAGCACATATTGCTGCACCGTACGATGAATTCTCGATATTACAGCCCCCGAAGATTCTTCCGTCGTCCGTCAAAATTGCAGCTCCCACATTGAACTTAGAATATGGTGTATACGCATTCTTCATATATTCCTTAGCCCTGCTTATAAGTGATTCTCTCTCTGTCATAAAAATCTCCTCATTAAATCATTTAATTTAATCTCTTGTTATTCCTATATTGGCAAGAATCTCCTCCTGCCCTTTTTCCATAACTGCAGCTTCATCAGGTGTCATGTGGTCATATCCGAACAAATGAAGCATACTGTGGGCTGTGAGAAATGCAAGTTCTCTCTTTGGTGAGTGTCCGTACTTCTCAGCCTGCTCATACACCTTCTCAACTGATATGACAATATCTCCGAGCATCAGTTCCCCGCTCTCAGGATTAAAACAGTCATCCCTCTCCTCAAGAAAATCAAACTCACCTGCCTCCTCGTAGTCCACAAGCGGAAACGAAAGCACATCTGTCGGATTATCAATGTTTCTAAACTGCTTATTTATGGAATGTATCGACTCATTATCTGTCAGAGTTACACTCACCTCAGCTTCGTACGGACATGCCTTATAGTCCATAGCCTGGTTTATAACATCCTCAATAACCTTTTTGTAATCAAAGTCAAAATCAACCTTTGTCTCCTCTTCAATCGTAATAGTCATCTCAAAACCTCCAAATCACTGTTTTCTTCTGTTTTCATAATCATCATATGCCTTTACAATCTTCTGAACCAGCGGATGACGCACGACATCCGAGCTTGTAAGACGGCATATGGCAATCTCATTGACATTTTTAAGAACCTTAAGCGCGGTGTCAAGACCACTCGCCTGGTCATGAGGAAGATCCTTCTGTGTAAGGTCACCTGTGATAACAACCTTAGAACCGAAACCTATTCTGGTAAGAAACATCTTCATCTGTGCAGGTGTCGTATTCTGCGCTTCATCAAGAATGATAAATGCATTGTCAAGAGTTCTTCCTCTCATATATGCGAGAGGAGCAACCTCTATCAGCCCCTTCTCCATATTGTGAAGAAAACTCTCAGCTCCCATAATCTGATATAGCGCATCATACAGAGGTCTTAAATACGGGTCAACCTTGCTCTGCATATCACCCGGAAGAAATCCCAGCTTCTCACCTGCCTCTATCGCCGGACGTGTGAGGATTATTCTGTTCACCTCATTATTTTTAAAAGCATTTATCGCCATAGCCATCGCAAGATATGTCTTACCGGTGCCGGCAGGTCCGACGCCGAACACAATCATTCTCTTTTTTATGGCATCAACATATTCCTTCTGTCCGATAGTCTTAGGCTTAATAGGCTTGCCAAGCACCGTTCTTGCAATGACATCGGCATCAAGCTCGGATATAGCCTCTGCCTTATCTTCAAATGCAAGGCTTATTGCATAATCGACATTCTGTTCCGTGATTGTATTCCCGCGTCTTGCAAGCTCGAGAAGCTGTGCAAACACCGCTGCCGCTCTCGTCACTGCGCTCTCCGCACCGACAAGCTTAATCTCGCTGTCCCTTGCTATAATTGTAACCTTCAGAGTTCTCTCTATCTTCTTTACATAGGCATCACAGCTTCCGAATATATTACTGCTGTGTTCTGCCGGTATGTCCACAACCTTTTCAATTATACTCAATACTTATTTCCTCCCTGCCGCATTCGGACTCAATCACATACACCGACCCCGACATCTGCGCTTGTTCATCATTAATAGATATTGTAACATTATTTTCTATAATTTGAATACCCTTTTCCTCTATTTTTTGCAAATAGTATGTGAAATTCTGCTCCAGAATATTTTCCATCTCCTCATCCGTATAAAGTGACTCCTTAAGAGTGTATTCCTTATGTATTGTCGTATCGGCACCAAACGGCAGATAGAAATCCTGATAAAGACACAGATTGCTGCTGTTTGTCACAACATCCTTATATTCATATTTTTCATTGTACATATTAAACGGCATGGTAAAATTAAACATTCTGATGTCTACACTCTTATAACTGTGTCCGCTATATTCTTTTTTTATGTATCTGCGGTCAAGAATGTCATTATATGAAAACTCAACCAAAAGCCTGACATCACCGTCCGCATATACATTTTCCTCCTTTATGGGCTGGTATGCCTCGTCAAGTGTCACAACCTTGCCGCTGATAAGCACATCACCTTTTTTTACGGCATCCGCTTTTTTCACGACAGGCGTTCCGCTTCTTGCCACTATATCGTACACAACGCCATCATACAATGAGACAATATCAGACGGTGTTGTAAGCGTGGTTTCAGTCACTTTACCATAATCCGTCTCATCCTGATTTTCACGCACATCAATATCAAGCGATGTCCCATGCACCGCTGCCGACACCCATATTATATTGTCAAAATCCCGCCTTATCTGTGCCTCAAGCTCCTCACAATCTATCTCACTTATACGCGTCCCGTATGTTATGCCATTTTCCCTTAAGTATCTGTACAATGTATCATCCGAGTTCATATGGTTTCCATCAAGCCTTATATTCCATACAAAACGCCCAAGTATCATTATTACCGCCGCAAACAGTACAATTCCCGCTATGAAAAACTGACGCTTTAACACTCCGTCAACCATAAACGGAAAGCCCTTTTTTTCTCTCATTTTTATATGTGGTCTGGTCTTTTTTACAATCGGTTTCAGCTTATAATAATCGTCTATGGAAGTGGTAAATATACACTTTTCCCCGTCAGGATACAGCTTGTGAATCCGTATCCCTCTGTTGGCACACAAATTAAAAAAACGCTCCGCACATAGCGATTCTATCTCTAACACAGTATAGCCCTTAAACCATAAAATCCCCATATTTTGTCATCTCCAAATGCTATTTAAGCTGTATCGAATGGATTCTCCCTTTAATCATAATCTCCCCATCGCCAAAATACTCCACATGCAGTCTCTCCCCTGCAACAACGATGAATCCCTCTTTCACACGGAGTCTTAATGTGTCCGGACTCAACTCCTTGATAGCTTCAAAACCCTCCACAAAAAGCTGCCTGCTCCCGACGGTAGTAAGATTATATTCCTTAAACACCGCATCCCGCGGAATAAACATGGCCTCTAACAGCTCTTTTTTCATCTGATTCCCTCTTGTTTACTCCGGCAAATTCTTACATATATATATGAATTTATGCAAAAAAATATGACAGACGCTTAACACGTCTGTCATAAAATACACTTGTCGTACCATCCGATAACACATCAAAGCCATATCGGATTTGATAATATCTTCGAACGGATATACAATTATTAGTTGAACTTACGCTTTCTAGCAGCCTCTGACTTCTTCTTACGCTTAACGCTAGGCTTCTCGTAATGCTCTCTCTTGCGAATCTCCTGCTGGATACCTGCCTTAGCACAGTTTCTCTTGAATCTGCGTAATGCACTATCTAAAGACTCATTCTCTTTAACGATTACATTTGACATAGCTCACACCTGACCTCCCTCCAGTTGTAAATTGTGCTTCAACTGTTTGGGTTTTTACGCACACTTGACATTATATCATAAAAAAGCTGTACGTCAACCCTCTTTTTATTTTTTTTGGAGATTTTAGAGTTGCTGCTCCAATGTCTTTTTAGCTTCCTCAAGTGCAGCGTCAATTCCTGCAGGATTCTTTCCTCCTGCCTGAGCCATATTAGGACGACCGCCGCCGCCACCGCCTACCATTGTGGCACAAGCCTTGATGATATTTCCTGCATGAACGCCCTTCTTAACAGCATCATCAGTTGCCGTAACAATAAGATTAACCTTGTCGGAGCCCTGTGATGAAGCAAGGACAACAACTCCTGTTCCAAGCTTCTCCTTGAGCGAATCTCCAAGATTACGAAGCTCGTTCATGTCAACATCAGCTACCTTAACGCCAAGGTACTTCATTCCCTTGACCTCGACAACATTGTCCATTACATTTCCGAGTGCATCATTGGCAGCCTTTGCCTTGAGTGATTCATTCTCTGATGTAACAGCCTTAAGCTCTGCCTGAAGATGAGAAATCTTCTCATTAACGGCAGCAGGAGTACACTTAAGAAGCTTGGCAGCCTCACCAAGCATTTTCTCAATATCCTTATAATAAGCGAACAATCCATCGCCTGTAAGTGCCTCAATTCTTCTGACACCTGCTGCGATTCCTGATTCGGATACAATCTTGAATGCTGTGATAACGCCTGTATTGGCAACATGTGTACCACCACAGAATTCCTTGGAGAAATCACCCATGGATACCACGCGGACAGTATCGCCGTATTTCTCGCCGAAAAGTGCCTTCGCACCTGTCTTCTTGGCATCCTCAATATTCATAACCTGTGTTACAACGTCAAGATTCTCAGCTATCTTCTCATTTACAATAGCTTCTACTCTGTCAAGTTCCTCCTGAGTCATCGCTGAAAAATGAGTGAAGTCAAAACGAAGTCTGTCCGGTGTCACAAGAGAACCGGCCTGCTCTACATGTGTTCCGAGAACGACACGAAGTGCCTCCTGTAAAAGATGGGTTGCACTGTGGTTCTTAGCTGTTGCCGCCCTCTTAACTGCATCTACGCTGAGTGTTACCTTGCCGCCGACACGGAAGGTTCCGCACTCAACAACACCGACATGTCCGATTCTTCCGCCCTTGAGCTTAATGGTATCAACTACGTTAAAGCTTGCTCCGTCAGCGGTGGTTATCGCTCCGACATCAGCTGTCTGACCACCCATTGCAGCATAGAAAGGTGTCTCATCCACGATAATTGTTCCTTCCGTTCCCTCAACAAGCTCGTCAACAAGCATTGTATCGGTTGTAAGAACAGATATAACCGAATCATGAACAAGTCTGTCATAGCCTACGAACCTGGATGTTATTGCAGTATCTATAAGGTCATATACAGTAGCGTCTGCGCCCATGTAGTTGGTCTCTGTTCTCGCATTTCTCGCTGTCTGCTTCTGAACCTCCATAGCCTTCTTAAAGCCTTCCTCGTCAACGGAGAAGCCCTTCTCTTCAAGAATCTCCGTAGTTAAATCCACAGGGAATCCGTATGTGTCATAGAGCTTGAATACATTCTCTCCCGATAAGGTCTTAGAGCCGGACTTGACAAGCTCCTCCTCCATATCTGCAAGGATTGCAAGTCCCTGATCGATAGTCTTGTTAAACTTTTCCTCCTCAGTTGTTAAAACCTTAAGGATGTACTCCTCCTTCTCAGCAAGCTCAGGATAGCCGTCCTTTGACTCATCGATAACAGTCTTTGCAAGCTTGGCAAGGAAAAGTCCCTCTATTCCTAAGAGTCTGCCGTGTCTTGCAGCTCTTCTTAAAAGTCTTCTGAGAACATAGCCTCTTCCCTCATTAGAAGGAATAATACCATCGGATGTCATAAATGTAACCGAACGGATATGGTCTGTTATAAGTCTGATTGATACATCCTTATCTGCATCCTTCTCATACTCAGCACCTGCTATCTCACAAATCTTATCGCGGATAGCTTTCATTGTATCGATATCAAATACGGTGTCAACATCCTGAACTACAACTGCAAGTCTCTCAAGTCCCATACCTGTATCAATGTTCTTCTGCTTAAGTTCCGTGTAATTGTGATGTCCGTCACTCTCAAACTGCGTGAATACGTTGTTCCATACCTCCATGAAACGGTCACAGTCACAGCCTACCTTACAGTCAGGCTTGCCACAGCCATACTTAAGTCCTCTGTCATAGTATATCTCCGAGCAAGGACCGCAAGGACCGGCACCATGCTCCCAGAAGTTATCACAGTCACCGTTCTCATCACGGTAAAAACGTGTAATCTTCTCAGCAGGTACACCCACTTCCTTATTCCATATATTGAATGCCTCATCATCATCCGCATAGATTGACGGATAGAGTCTGTCAGGGTCAAGACCTATAACCTGTGTCAGGAACTCCCATGACCAGTTGATAGCCTCTCTCTTAAAATAATCTCCGAACGAGAAATTGCCGAGCATCTCAAAGAATGTGAGATGTCTTGCCGTCTTACCTACATTCTCAATATCACCTGTTCTGATACACTTCTGGCAGGTTGTGACACGTCTCCTCGGTGGAATCTCCTGTCCCGTAAAATAAGGCTTAAGCGGTGCCATACCTGCATTGATAAGAAGAAGGCTCTTATCATTGTGTGGTACAAGTGAAAAACTGTTCATACATAAATGTCCCTTGCTCTCGAAGAAATTAAGGTACATTCTTCTTAATTCGTTAACGCCATAAGGCTTCATGGCTAATCCTCCTAAAATAAGTAAAATTATTATTGCAAACCAAAAAGGCCTGCTTCCAAGCCTTCCCGGAAAACATATCTTATATTATCTGTCTCTTCATATTAACTTCTGCTCTGTTCGGTCTTATCATCAATATCAGCGGTCTCCGCCGCGACTGCAGCCTCCGCCGCGACCTTGGCATCATGCTTACCTCGAAGCTTACCACCTAAAATAACAGCGCATACGATAACTGCCATCATAAAAAGAGCAGTAAGGATTTCTGTGAATACGTCATTTCCTAAGGTAAAAATATCTGCTGTCTCAGATGCAGCAATAACCATATTCCATGCCATAGTCCAACCCTCCTTATAGTTATTTTATAAATTTTAGTTTATCACATTTCAAAATATCGGTCAAGACGAAACTGACGACCAGTTTCCGCTCTCCTCAAAGCTTTTTGCCGCCTGTGCCGCCTGTTCAAGAATTGCCTTGTCATATCCTAAAAGTCCAAGCAGCTTAATCGCATTACGGCTTGTAGCTCTGCCGGTTAAAAGCTTATAGCTGAACTTGACATCATTATCCGTTATCTCTTCCGTAAAATGATAGCTATAATAGAACTTCTCCAGTATTGTTGTAAGCTCTATATCATGTGTCGCGGCAAAACATACGGCATTCATGCACGCAAGTCCCTTAAGTATCTGCGACGATGCGGCAATTCTTTCCACGGTATTGGTTCCTCTGAGCACCTCATCTATAAAACAAAGCACAGGATATCCGCTGTCTGCACCGGCAGCATCCATAATTCTCTTCAATGATTTAATCTCAACCATATAGTAACTCTCGTTTCCCAACAGGTTGTCCTTAAGAGCCATGGATGAATATATTCTGAACCGTCTTCCTCTATACGCTTTTGCCGTAGCAAAATTAAGCGTCTGTGAAAGAAGCGCACATATACCCGCCGAGCGCAGGAACGTAGACTTGCCCGAAGCGTTTGAGCCTGTTATAAGCACACTTGAATCCGTCTTTATCGAATTGGCGACCGGCTCCTCTATAAGCGGATGATACAGCTCGTCTGCCTCAAACACAAGAGCTTTTCCGTCCGAAAATACAGGTCTGCATGTATACGGAAGACTTTTTTTATACGATGCTGCCGCTATCAGTGCATCGAAATATCCCAGCCTGTTATACAATGCCCACACGGAATCCTTCTTCCTGTTAAGACCGCTTACAACAAAGCAGAACTTAATTATATCAAGATGTGTAATCATCCTGACATAATCAAGGACGAACTCCAAAACGCCTCCTTTGCCGGTCGCCATAATCCATGAAAAACGTCTGACTCCGTCAAACTCGTGAAAAAGCCTGTAAAGCTCTTCAGTATATTCCGATATAGCTTCACAATTCATTTTCAGTATGCTCTTTGCACACGCACACATTGAAAAAACCTGCTTGATGCACACAAAGTATGTCTCTATCTCAGCCTTGAACTTAAAATACGACACGACATTTATCACCGCCATGCCTATCACCGCCCACATCCCGACCGCAATATTTACCGTAAGACAATACACCAAAGCCGCAGCAAATAAAATCAACATAATAAAATGCGGAAGTGCTGAGGTTTTCTTACACTCACCTATGCTCTCGATATAGTCTGCAACCGACATTTTTCTGCTATAGCCGAATCCGGAATATATCATCGCAAGCTCCGTTCTCTCCTTCTCGTGTCCGGCAAAGTATTCCATGAGACGTGTTCTCTCGCTAAGCTCCTCATCATCCACTATCGGCGTTCTCAGCATGGAGTACAAAGCTTCCTGACCAAGCGAGGATGCCGTAGAATCCATGTTTTTATACACCGCATCCATATTAAGGTCATTCCAGGTTATATCATCAACTGCATTGTTCTCATCCATATTCTGTAAAAAGAACCCATGCGAAATATTCTCATATTCTTCATATATATACTTCTTGTCCGCTCTCTTTCCGAAAGAATCCCTTATTTTCTTCATATTGTCCTGCTTAATCTTATGCGCCTGGAAGATAAAGAATATCAGAAAAGCCGCTATCGGAACTCCAAAATACAAAAACCAGTCTGTAACCGTCATGATGTGTCCTCGTTTCATAAAGTTTATAACATAAGTATTGGCAAAATATTGTTACCATAACGCTAAGTGACGTTGGTCAATGATATTCGCAATCCGCTTCGCTACTTGCTCATATAAAATCGATGCTTCGCATCTCACCAGGTACCGGGCTTGAACCCGGCACCTGGCAAAAGAGTTCAACCCATCACCCAAGGGTAATGGGTTTTCTCTTTTATTTTATAAACAAAAGCTCGCAAATACTCAACTGACAGAATTATCATACCATAATACACCTGCAAACTCAATTATTTATATTTTTTCCCGCTATTATAGCAAATAGTTAAAGAAACTTCGTTATACATTCAAAACATAACCTCACCTATCCGCCTCATCAGTGTCATATTATAAGGCAGATAAGCCCTCCGCTGTTGTCATTGACCACCTTCTGCATAGTATCCATAAGCTTCGTCTGACAGTCATCATTCATCATTGCCAGCTTGGTTCTTATGCCGTCGTCGACAAGCTGTTCAATCGTCTTTCCGAATATATTAATGTCCCAGGCATCTCCCTTTTTTGTGTTCTCATCAATATATTTTTTGAGGTCATTTGCCTGTTCTTCACTTCCCACAATAGGAGCAATCTCTGTTCCTATGTTTACCTTAATCATGTGATACGATGGACTTTCAGCCTTAATCTTTACACCGTATCTTCCACCGTTTTTGATTACCTCCGGTTCAGATATGCTTATCTCATCTCTTGAAGGTGATACCACACCGTAGCCCTTCCGTCGTACAGTATCTATCGCTGCCGTATACCTGTCAAGTCCGCTCTTCTCATTCGCATACTCTCTGATGAGCTTTAAAAGCTCGAACTCATTCTCAATCCTCTGACCTGCAAGCGAGCTCAGCATATCATAGTAGAGTCTGTCATCAACCTTGAAGGTCAGACGTATTATACCGTCCGACATGTCAAGCGGTTCACTCTTTACATCCTCTACATATTCGTTTTGAACCCTGATGCTGTCCTTTGTAAAGTCTCTTATATATGTAATCCTGTCAAGTATCCGGCCTGCACATTCCACCATAGCTTTCTTTATATCGTTATCATCCGGAAGAGTCTCTATCCATCTGTCAAAATAAAATTCAATTCCATTTACCGGAAAACTGTTTAAAAGAAGTTCAAGTGTTCTGTTGATATCCTCAAGCGTCAGTTTTTCGCAGTCAAGGCTCACCGCCTCAGTCGCATAAGTCTTTTTTATCTCATCCACACATTCTGACGCAGACTTTGATGCAGGATTCTTTGAATTTACGACCACAACAAACGGCTTTCCTATCTTCTTAAGCTCATCAATAGCTGCCGCCTCCGCCGCCTTGTAGCTGTCTCTTGGCAGCTCCCCGATGCTTCCGTCCGTCGTCATCACGATTCCCACCGTTGAATGATCCTTTATCACTTTTCTTGTTCCGAATTCAGCCGCCTCAGAAAAAGGAATCTCATAATCATACCACGGCGTCTTAACCAGACGCTCATGTCCTTCCTCGACCACTCCCGTAGCCCCGTCAATCATAAACCCCACGCAGTCAATAAGTCTTATCTTCATCGACACATCCTCTACAGGTGTGATTGTGCATGCCTCTCTGGGGATGAATTTCGGCTCCGTGGTCATAACGGTTCTTCCTGCCGCCGACTGTGGAAGCTCATCCTTGGCGCGCTCCTTCCCTGCACCGTCCTCCATGTAAGGAAGAATCAGTTTTTCCGCAAAATGTTTTATGAAGGTTGATTTGCCGCTTCTTACAGGTCCCACAACCCCAATGTAGATTTCACCCTCTGTTCTTGCGTTTATATCTTTGTAAATATTATATGTATCCAAAAATAAAAACCTCCTCCGAATATAATTTACAACTGCTAAATTATATTCAAAGGAGACTCCTCATTAGAACACAATATTAAAATTTATTCGTATTCAACCTTTCTGTCACGAACCATAAGCTCATGCACAGCGTCCTTTGCACTTTTATCCTCAAATAAAATCTCATTGATTTTTTCAGTGATAGGCATCGGTATATTATATTTTCTTGCAAGAATCAGTGCAGCCTTGGCTGAGTATACGCCCTCTACTACCATCTGAACCTCATCCATCGCTTCCTTCATGGTCCTGCCCTGACCTATAAGTATACCTGCACGTCTGTTACGGCTGTGCATGCTTGCACAGGTCACTATAAGGTCGCCCATTCCTGTAAGTCCGTAAAATGTCTGAAGCCTGCCGCCCATAGCAACTCCGAGTCTTGAAATCTCATGAATTCCTCTCGTTATAAGTGCCGCCTTGGTATTGTCACCATAGCCTAAGCCATCGGCAATTCCTGCCGCAAGTGCTATGACATTCTTAAGTGAACCTCCAACCTCTATTCCGAGCACATCAGAACTCGTATATATTCGGAAATTTTCGTTCATGAAAAGATTCTGCAAAAAGCATGCCGTCTCCTCATTCTCAGAACCGATAACGCATGTCGTCGGTATAAATCTGCTGACCTCCTCAGCATGTGTAGGCCCCGATAAAACCGCAACCTCAGCCGTAGGAAGCTCCTCCTTAATTACCTGTGACAGAGTGTGAAGACTGCTCTCCTCAATTCCCTTTGCCACGTCGACAATAATCTGTCCGTCCCTTATGTAAGATGCAAACTTAGCTGCAGTTGAACGCGTGTAAGGAGATGCAACAGCCATGACTATGACATCCTTATCATCAAGAGCCTCTCGCAAATCGTCCGTGAGCTTAATCGTAGGTGGAATTATCACTCCCGGCAGACATCTCTTGTTCTCATGTTCTTCTTTTAACAGCTCGATTTCCTTAGGAAGTGCCGACCACACAGTCACCTCATGTCCATTCTTCTCAAGGACAAGTGCAAGTGCAAGTCCCCAGCTTCCCGCTCCGGCTATACATACCTTTGACATATCAGTTCTCCTTCTTTCCACCCCATAATTTGCGTTCATTTCCATGAACGAGTCTGACTATATTGGCTCTGTGTCTCCAAAAAGCAAGAACGGTAAGGATTGCAACTATTATTACTGCCTCAACCATCTCTGCCTGATACAAGCCCGGTATCATTCCGTTCACGGCAAAGATTATGAACTCAACGAGAAATCCCGTCATCATTACAAGTGAGCCAAGAGAAACATATCTGCTGACAACAGTTACAATCATAAATGTACAAAAACCAAGAAGAATAAGCGGCCAATAGCCGAGAGATACAATGACTCCCGACGATGCTGCGATACCCTTTCCACCCTTAAATCCGAGGTAGAACGGAAAATTATGTCCGAGGATTACTCCAAAACCGCTGTATAGAACAAGCACCATAATAATATCCGCGTGGCTCTGCCCGAAAATAAGTCTCACAACGGCAGCAGCAAGTACCGCCTTAACCATATCGCCGATATAGGTTATAATCCCGGCCTTCTTTCCGAGTACGCGGAGTGCATTGGTAGTTCCTGCGTTACCGCTTCCCTCCTTGCGAATATCAATTCCATGCATTTTTCCATACAGATATCCTGTCTGAAAAAGTCCGAATGCATATCCGATAACCAGACAAATAAGACGTTGTACAATTGTTTCCATGATATTATTTTTGTCTACTCCTTTTCGTTTCTCTCACGTATTATGAATTTGAGTGCAGTTCCTCTGAAGCCGAATGCCTCTCTGATCTTGTTCTCAATATATCTTGTATATGAAAAGTGCATAAGCTCCTTGTCATTTACAAATATTACAAACGTAGGCGGTGCAACCGCAACCTGCGTCATGTAGAATATCTTGAGACGGCGTCCCTTATCTGAAGGCGGCTGCTGCATAGCAACGGCTTCAGAAAGAATCTCGTTGAGAACACCTGTCTGAATTCTTAAGTTCTGGTTCTCTATAACCATATCTATCATGTCATAGAGCTTGTTAAGTCTCTGACCTGTCTCCGCAGATACGAACATTACCTCTGCATAAGGTATAAAAGAAAGAATTTCCTTAATCTTATTGTTATGCTCATACATGGTCTTGTCATTCTTCTCAATGGCATCCCACTTATTCACGACAACTATTATGCCCTTGCCTCTCTCATGTGCAATACCGGCAATCTTGGCATCCTGCTCGGTAACCCCCTCTGTCGCATCAATTACGACGAGAACCACATCGGCACGCTCAACCGCACTCACGGTACGAATGATGCTGTAACGCTCAAGGTCTTCCTTAATCTTACTCTTCCTTCTAAGACCTGCCGTATCAATAAACACATATTCCCTGCCCTGATACTTAACCTCAGTGTCTATAGCATCACGGGTTGTTCCCGCAATGTCCGATACAATAACACGGTTAGCCCCCGTCAGCTTATTGATTATGGACGACTTACCGACATTAGGCTTACCTACTATTGCTACACGCGGGCGCTCATCCTCCGTATCCGAAAGCATTTCCTCCGTAAAATGCCCTGTGACGGCATCAAGCATATCGCCGAAACCAAGTCTGTTGACTGACGATATAGGCATAGGATCACCTATTCCCAGATTATAAAACTCATATACATCAGGCATCATCTTGTTAAAATCATCAACCTTATTTACAACAAGCACGATAGGCTTGCCTGAACGTCTCAGCATATCTGCAACCTTAGAATCGGAGTCTACAAGTCCCTGCTTGACATCGACAAGGAATATGATTACATCAGCAGTGTCAATGGCAATCTGTGCCTGCTCTCTCATCTGGGCAAGTATTATGTCCTTGCTGTCCGGCTCAATACCTCCTGTATCAATCATGGTAAAGTTATAACGAAGCCATTCAACATCGGCATATATTCTGTCTCTTGTAACACCCGGAGTGTCTTTTACTATGGAAATCTGCTGTCCTGCAAGTGCATTAAACAGCGTCGACTTTCCGACATTCGGTCTGCCGACTATGGCAACTATCGGTTTACTCATTGCTTTCACCTCTTTATAAAAATAAATATTCCAGTGGGATTTTCAAAATTAAAAATTTGCATCATTTACATCATAACAATTAATTTTGCGTTTGTAAAGGTTTTATCTTTATATCTGTTGATATGACGATTGACAAACCGTAAAATTAATCGTAAGCTATTTACATACTCTATCTATCAAAGAAAGGCAGAAATACTTATGAGCACTGAAAAAGAACTTACAACACTTCCTGTAGCTCCGCTTAAGCTTATCGTTATGGAGAGCTGTGCAGAGCTCGGCAGCAGAGTCAACGACTATATCGTTCAGTTCCGCAACGACGCGCACAACGAGCACAAGGAAGGTATTGAATTCAAGGGCTACCTCGAAGATTCCTACATTGTAGACAGCAAATGTCCAAGATTCGGTTCCGGAGAAGCCAAGGGACAGATATTAGATTCCGTGCGCGGAACGGATTTATATATTCTTACCGATGTGTGCAATAACAGCATAACCTATAAGGTATTCGGACACACCAACTATATGTCGCCTGACAATCATTTTCAGGATCTCAAGAGAATCATTGCCGCAGCAGGCTCACACTGCAAGAGAATCACGGTAATCATGCCATTCTTATATGAGAGCAGACAGCATAAGCGTTCCAAGCTTGAGTCCTTAGATGCCGCACTTGCTCTCCAGGAGCTTACCAAGATGGGAGTCAGCAATATTATTACCTTTGATGCACATGATCCAAGAGTCAACAACTCAATTCCATTAAGAGGTTTTGACAATTTCCAGCCTCCGTACCAGTTCATCAAGGCTATCACCAAGAAGTTCAAGGATATAACCATAGATAAAGATCATCTCATGATTATCTCTCCTGATGAAGGTGCCATGAGCCGTGCCGTATACTTCTCAAATGTACTCGGAGTAGATCTGGGAATGTTCTACAAGAGACGTGATTATGCCCACGTTGTCAACGGAAAGAATCCTATTGTTGCTCATGAGTTCCTTGGAAGCGATGTGACAGGAATGGATGTAATGGTTATCGACGATATGATATCATCCGGCGAGAGTATTCTTGACACTGCCGCTAATTTAAAGCAGCGAGGCTGCAGAAGAGTGTTTGTCTGCACTACCTTCGGACTTTTCACCGACGGTATGGCTAAGTTTGACGAGTATTACAACAAGGGCTACATCACAGGTGTCGTTACAACCAACCTCACCTATATAAGTGAAAATATTAAGGCTAAGCCTTACTTTATCGAAGCCGATATGAGCAAGTTCTTAGCCAAGATTATCGACGCTCTCAACCATGACAAGTCAATCGGAGGTCTTATGGACCCTACAGAGAGAATCCACGACCTCATTGACAAGTATAATGAGGAGACACGTCTTGAATATGAGAAAGAGCGTGGTATCAATTAATCATCATATACCCGCACAATCCACCGCGCTTTCCTTTCGATGCCCGGTGTGAAAAGAGCAATTCAGGATTACAGCATGTGCATATATCGGTCACATGAATATTCTGCGGAGATATTCCTGCATTAAGCATATTTATTCTGTTGGCAGCATGGAGGTTAAGATAATACTTATCCTCCGACGCTGCCTCTTTTTTTGTCAATATTTTTTCAGATTCGGCACCATACCTGTCACGGAAATTCCGAGCCACATCATCACCGACCTCATAGCAGGAGGCACATATCGAAGGTCCGATAAATGCAGCAATATCGCAAGGTCTGCTTCCGAATTCATAACTCATTTTATCTACGGTTGCCTGTGCCATGTTATTCACAGTCCCACGCCAGCCCGAATGTGACAAGCCAATCACATGAAGCCTTGTATCTGCAAAATAAAGCGGCACACAATCAGCATACGCCGTCACAAGCATAAGACCGGGTACATCAGTGACAAAGCCGTCGACATCATGAAAATTCCTCGTTACGGTAAAGCCCATACCCGCATGCTCCTTCGTGACGCGCAGCACATTGGTTGTATGCGTCTGATGCGAGTACACCATATCCGCAAGCTCAACCCCCATAGTCTTCGCCATAATGCCGTGATTTTTAAGGACACGTCTTTCATCATCACCTTGTGAGAAGCTCAAGTTCATGCTTTTATATATTCCATCGCTCACACCGCCATATCTTGTAGAAAAGCCATGTGTAAGCCATGTGTAATTTCTGTACGGTTCAAAACCTATGACCGGAACCTCATGTTCACTGTCTCCATCCGAAACCGTCTTTTCCTCAATATATGTCGTACCGGAAGCATTGAGTCTGTTAACCTTCAGATTCATTATCGTTTTCCTTCCCTTTTCTGCTCTTATTCTTTCTCTTTCTGATAAGCTTTATAATCATAATGGCGCATATAACAACGGCAGCAGAGCCTCCGATTATGAAATAAATCATCGGGTTTAGTTGTTCATTCACAATGCAGAACACGCCCTCTGTTCCGTACATTACCGTCTCAACATAGCTTCCTCTGTCCTTGACGGTAAGTTCAGTCCATACTCCGTTGTCCAGCCTGTATACCTTAATCTTCTCATAAGGGTTAAGAAGCCGTACCTTCATCCCATCACTGTCGGCATTTTTAACATTCTCTGAAGTGACACTGTAGGTGACATACTCCTTGTTCTTTGCCTCCTGTGGTGCATCAGAGATAATGGCAGTATGCAAAAGTGCCTGTTCATTAAACTCACTTGATATCAATGCATACGCCTTACCGCTCAGCGCGCCCTCCGAACTCTCGACAGAGGCTATGCTTTCTTTGTATTCACCGTTTACAACCAGATTACCTATCATCGTTCTTCCCGACAAGTCAGGCCATACACCATAATAACCGGAACGCTCAGGTATATCAGGAAAATCAATCGTCGACAAATCCGTACCATAGGCATATTCTCTTGTTCCGACATAGGTATCATCCACTCTGAATGTTATTCTAAGATGTGTAAAATCCGACGGAACACCGGCTGTTTTTAAAAGATTATCATAGGTTACCGGCTCTGCAATTCCCATATAGCTTATTCCGTCAATACCATGTACTCCGTTATCAACATAATAATTGTTGACTACCTTGTCATCGTTCTCCTCTTCCTCATCCTCATAAGCGGTAGTCTGGCCCGCAATCGCTCCTACTCTGCCCGACTCTGCTTCAAGATATACCATGGCATAACAGTTCTTTATCACATCACCGTATCCTGCTATTCCACCGACATACTTACTTCCCTCAACGGAACAGAGCGAATACGAATCGACAATCATAGATAAGGACTGTCCGCATATACCGCCCGCATATCCTCCGTCGGAACTTCTGACACTTCCAAACGAAGTGGACCGCCTGATAATACCAAGCTTCATGTAGCCTGCCACACCGCCGACTCCATCTTTCTTAGCAGTTATATAGCCATCATTTCGGCAGTTATTTATCACACACTTTACAAGATAACGGCTTCCCGGAGAGACATCTGCCTTGCCTGCCGCACTGTCCTCAAGGTCATCGTTGTCAATCGCCATTGAGCCGGCAATTCCGCCGACATTGATATCCGCGGCAACATCTCCCGTATTGCTGCAGCCCTCCACACGCCCTGTTGTCTCTGCATCTATCTCCTCATCTGATACATCATCATATAGTCCGTCGATATTAAGAGCGGTATACGACTCAACCTTATCAAGAATAAGGTTAAATATCTCATCAAGTTTATCGTTCACGGCTTTCATATCATCATTGACAATATCCGAATATGCCGATGAATCATCACCGAGCTTTCCCATGTAATCCGATATGGTCTTGATTTCATCATAAAGCTCCTGCCTATGCGTGTCAAAATCATCTGAAAGTCTTGTGAATCTGATGTCTGACTGTGCATTAAGATATGTGAATATTCCCTTCAGACCATTTATAGCGTCATTTGTATTCGATATGGACTTTTGAAGTTCATCAACAGCCCTGTCAATGTCAGCTCCCGCGTTATCCATTGCCCGTTCCACATAAGGCTTTACAACATCATATACCGTGTCAAGACCATCCATTATATCTCCGGCAGCCTGTGACATATCCTCGGCATTCTGCATTATGTCAATTAACTTCTCTAATACTTCTTTCTTTTCGTCATCCGTCAGGTCTCTGAAATCCTTATAATTTCCATTTTCATCCTTTAGTATTGCATCAATCTCATCCCATGAACCATTCTTAACCGAATCATTGAAACGTTCTATCGCAGAGTCAATCTTATTGATGGCAGCGTCATATTTCTCTTTGTCCCCACTGTTGGCATCAATCTGAGCCTTAATGTCAATATCATTGTTGAGTTTCTTTAAGGCATCCCCCATATTATTCATGTTGGCAGACGCTGCACTGAGCGAGTCGAGCACTGCAGGCATCGAATCTGACACATACTCAAGACGTTCTGTTATCAAATCAAGCTGGTCCATGTTGCTGTTGGCAAACTCTGACACCTCATCCGCCATCAGATGTCCCACATCAACGGCATTGTCAGCATGCTCACGCACAGCCTCAAGGTCGGCATGTACCACGTTTTTGCCGTCCGTGAGGTCTGTAAGCGTCTTGTCTACAAGGTCATGCAGCTCATTAACGGAAGCTCTTATAGTCTCCGCTTCAGTAACCTCTATATAAGGCTCCATCTGTCCGACAATACCGCCGACATCCTTTCTTCCGCTCACTATGCCTGAGTTATTACACATTGAGACAATGCCTGACTGCCTTCCGGCAATACCGCCGATATTATATCCGACATGCTCATATCCGACATTTCCGGTATTGTAGCAGCTTGCAATAATTCCATCGGAATAACCGGCTATGCCACCGGTATCAACTCCGCTTCTCACCGAGCTTCTGTCGTCTGAACCCGTGATGCTGCTTATGATATCAGAGTTCATCTCATCCTCCGAAGCAACCCACTCACTGTCATCATTTATTCCTGCAAGATTTTTACAATTCGTTATTATTCCGTGATTAATTCCGGTCACGCCACCTGTATAATATGAGCCTGATATATTTCCTTTCGCATAGCACTTTCTTATTATACCTGTACTCTTGTTAAATGCAGCAATACCGCCTATTGTCTTTTTTCCGCTTACGGTGCCGTTAAATGTACAATTCTTTATCGTCCCGTAATTGCTCCCGACAATTCCGCCCACACATTCCTGCTCATCATTCGCAGTAATGCTGCCTTCGACTTTGAGGCTATCGATAACGCCTGATTCCTCAACATATCTGAAAAGTGCAGTCACATATCCCTCTCCGACATAATCAAGACCGGAAATTGTATGCCCGTTCCCGTTGAACCTTCCGGCAAATACCGGCACCATCACTACATCAGCTCCCGTAAAGTCAAGATCTGCCGTGAGTTCAATAATCTTATCCTTAGACCATGAATCTATATAGCACTGTAAAGCAAAGGCCACAAACTCATCCACCGTAGAAATATACACCGTCTGTGTCTGTTCCTCAACACTCTCCTCAGCATAGACAAAAGCTTCCTGATTAACTGAAACCATACAGAATATAAGAGCCAGCGAGAGCGCATACGCACAGATTTTTTTGATTTTAAGCTTATTCGTCTTTCTCATCATTATACAGCTCCTCTAACTTTCCGCCATCATCCTGTTTTTGCTCTATCTTTCCCGTGCTTATAAACAGATTGGCATTTCCTCTTATAAATCCATGCATCTCTCCTACGACATTTCCTTCTATCTGACCGCTCACGATTCCATCCACACGGATAAGTCCCGTCGTCTTTTCCATCTTAAGCGGTATTGTAACCGCAAATGATGTCTTGTCTATAACCTTCTCTCCGAGGAGAAGAATCTGTGGCAGAGCAAACATTACAATGATAATTGAAATAATAGTTCCTCGTCCGAGGCACTGTCCGATACCACAGATGGCACCGTCCGACGACATCTGACCGATAAGTATTCCTGCAATGGCAAGCATCGTTCCCGATGTGACAATGGTAGGAAACGCAAAATTCATTGTCTCGATTATCGCCTGCTCCTTGCTCATCTTATTCTTAAGCTCCATGTATCGTCCAGATATAACAATGGCATAGTCAATGTTGGCACCCATCTGTATTGAACTTACAATCAGGTAACTCATGAAGAACAGGTTTTTGTTCTGCAAAGCAGGGAACGCGAAGTTAATCCAGATAGCACCCTGAATAACAAGAATAAGGAGCACAGGCATACCGGCAGACTTGAAGGTAAACAAAAGTACAACCAGCACCGCAAGAATTGATACAACATTTACGACCGTATTATCAACCTGAAATGTCTTATACAGATCATACTGGCTCATCGACTCGCCCGGAATCAGCACTTCGTCTATCGGGTAGTACTCTCCTGCCATGTCATGCATCTTATCGAGAAAAGCAAACGTCTCATCTCCCTCCTCAGGAAGATTTAAGTATACAAGAATACGGCTGTAATTCTCTCCCTGAAGCTGATCCCTTGCAACCTTCATGAGTGTATGTGCGTTCTCAAGTGTATCCATAAGGTCGTCATCAAGTGTCACATATCCCTCATCGACCTCATCATACAGGAACATTATCATATCAATAAGCGGCACGCTGTAGTTAGACAAGCCGTTAACCAGCTTGGCATAATTCTCATCATTTACCGCATAAGCCATATAGAGAAGCTCCGCCACCTCGTAGTCTAATTCGAGCAGCTCTGAGAATTCTCGAATCGTAAGCTTGTCGGCAAGCATATACCCGTCCATAGCCTCAGTATTTGCAAGTCCCATACATGATTCAACCTCATCGCACGCTTCAAGGTCGGCAATAAGCTTCGCCTCCTTATCATAGCTTCCCGAAGGAACCGTGAGTGCAACCATATTCGATACTCCGAAGCTCTCCTCTATAAGTTCATCAACAAGCTGTGAGTCGCTCTGTATAGGTGTCTCTATCTTCGAATAACCATATACATAAGGACATTTTGATGATACAAAATATGCGGCGGCTATTATCCCGACAAACACAAAAGGCATAATGAATCTTGTCTTGTAAGCGAACTTTCCGACGAACGGAATCTTAGGGATGAAGCTCTTGTGCTTTGTCTTATCCATGAGATTTCCGAAAAGCATAATGAGTCCCGGCATGAGAAAGAACACTGACAAAAGACTTAAAAAAATAGCCCTTATAAGACATAGTGCCATATCACGTCCTATTCCGAACTGCATGAACATCATAGCCACAAGACCGCCGATCGTTGTCAATGAGCTTGAAGAAATCTCCGGAATAGCTTTGCTGAGTGCAACTATATCTGCCTCCCTTGTAGGAAGCTTCTCATGCTCCTCCTTATATCTGTTACAGAAAATAATAGCGTAGTCAATCGAGAGTGCGAGCTGAAGAACGACCGTAACCGAGTTAGACACGAATGAAATAGTACCCATAACGAAGTTGGTACCATTGGTTATGAGCATTGACGCCACGAATGTCAGAAGAAGAACCGGAACCTCCGCCCAGGTCTGTGATGTCAGAAGAAGAACCGTCACAACGATTATTGCGACAAGCACTGTGATAACCGACATCTCACTTGCAATCTGTTCCGCCGATGCATCTCCCATGGTAGTCGATACATATATGTCATAATCAGACAGCATATCCTCAAGCTCAGACAATGCCTCAAGTGCCCTCTCGTCAGTCTCCGGATAATTAAATGTCACATCATACAGTGCGGAAAAATTATTGTAATGATCCTTGGTTTCATCAAAGGTAAGCATAACAACCGAATCCATATCCTCGATCATATCGGATATCTCACATGCAGTATCGTAGGTTATGTTCGTCACCATGACCTTTGCGGAACCATAGGTAATAAACTCATCTTCCATCCGGCTGAGACCTTTGCTTGTCTCAGTGGAGGCAGGCAGATACGCCGAGAGCGAATTTTCTACATTTACCCAGCTGCTTGACACCAGAGAAAAGATAATCAATATTCCGAAAATCAGAAAGAAGAGATTTCTCTTGTCAACGATAAAAGTGGCAGCCTTTATCATGAAGCTCTCATTCTCTTTGTCCTTCATCTTCTTGCTCATATGTAACACTCCTCACAAAAATAATATCTGAAAAGATTATAAGCCTTTTTATAATAATATTACAAATTAAAAAAAAATAAACAAAGGTCAATTTCTGACCTTTGTCATCCACACACATCAAATGCATTCTCAATATGTTCAATTCGCCCGTCACCGTATATACCTATAACGTCAAAACGGCATTTTTTATCATCACTGTATTTTCCTGCCGTAAAATGCCACAGAGCCGCACGGCTTATCCTTCGTCTCTTGGCAAAGCCCACCGCCTCAAACGGCGTTCCGCGCTGCGAACCGCTTCTGTATTTTACCTCTATGTACGCAAGCACATCGTCAGGACTTTCAGCGATAATATCAATCTCGCCAAGCTTATTTCTGTAATTACGGTTGATTATCCTATATCCCTTATTTATAAGATAATCAGCCGCAATATTCTCATATCTGTTCCCTATTCCCCTCGTATTCAATCTATAATTCTCCCCTGCCAAGCTTTTTCATATTTCGCACAAGTAACGGCACCTCGAACAACAGCATAAATACCCAGCCCCAGAAGTTAGACCATGCGAGTGCCGAGAAGCCTTTTCCCATCATGCTTATAAGGATATGTGCCGCAATTACACGCACCCCCATATTTGTTATCGTGCTTATGAGCGTAACCTTTAAGTCGCCCATTCCTCTGAAAAATCCCTGCACAATATTTGTGAGTGCCGGCATTATGTACATAAAAGCTATAATCTTAAGATATGACACACCAAGTGCAACAACCTCCGCACTGTCCTCCGTGACAAACATTCTCATAAGCGGTCTTGCCGCAAAGAATACTATCACGCTCACGACGACGGAGAATACCACCTCCATTAGTATTCCGCATCGATAGCCTTTTTTTACACGCTCCACGTTCCCCGCACCACGGTTCTGCGCGATGAAGGTTGTCGTCGCATGTGCAATATTTCCCTCCGGTGAAAGCACAAAATCGTCCACCCTGTTGATTGCAGTGAACGCTGCGATAAACGCAACTCCCTGAACATTTATTATTGCCTGCACAAGAATCTTTCCGAGCTGCACACACATCTGCTGAAGCGCACTTGTGATTCCGTATGAAAAGGTTTTCCAGAGAACCTTTCTCTCAAAGACACGCCACTTTTTCCCGAGGCAGAGAATCGGCACCTTGAGCTTTACATATATTCCGCAGCACAGGCAGCACATAGCCTCCGAAATCACCGTCGCAACTGCGCTTCCCATAACTCCGAGCTTTAGAAAAACGACAAAAAGCAAGTCGCCCGCAACATTTAAGAACGCACTTATCACGAGAAAATAAAGCGGTGTCTTGCTGTCCCCGAGTGCCCTCAGGGTGTTCGCAAGGAAATTATATATAAAGGTAAAAATAAGTCCCAAAAATACAACCCTTAAATACACTGCAGCACTTTCTATGATTTCCTCCGGAGAATTGATAAGCCTTAATATCGGCACTGCAAGCGCAATCATAAGAACTGCAATCATAAGTGAGAATGCAAGACCGCCTATCAAGGTCGTGCTTATCTGTTTTTCAAGATTTTTTATGTCCTTGGCTCCGTAGAGAGTGCTCATGAGGATGCCGGCACCCATACACATGCCGCTGATAAAAAGAATCGCCATGTTCATTATCGGTCCCGCTGTTCCGACCGCCGCGAGCGCATCGTCCCCTACGAACTGCCCGACTATTATCGAGTCCGTAGCATTATATAAAATCTGAAATAAATTTCCCAATATAAGAGGAATTGCAAATGCTGTCATCTGTGGCAGTATTCTGCCTTTTGTCATATCCTTTGCCATAATTATACTTCCTTAGTCCTGTTTCACTTTTATACCCCTGCATACTGCAAGCATTGCTTGCAGTACTGCCACCAATAAGTAGTTTGAAAGTTTTTCTTTCAAACTTTTCCTGAATTAAGCTTTCCCTTTATCTTGTCCATACTGTCTACAAATACAAGAATGTCGGCGACAACCTTGTAAAGCTCCGGCGGTATCGTATCACCTATTTGGAGACGCATAAGCGTATCTGAAAGTTCTCCATCCTCATAAAGCGGTACATCATTCTCCTTTGCCGTCTCGATTATCCTGTCGGCCACATATCCCCTGCCTGCCGCAACTATGGCAGGTGCCGAGGTTCCGGGCTCATAAGTGAGTGCAATCGCCTGTCTGTCCTTGAGTTCACGTTTTTTATCCATACATCCTCCGCTGATTATGCCTTGACATCGAACTTAAATCTCTTTACTTCACTCACCGGAAGCTCAGGTGCAAGAACCTCTTTCACAAAATCAAAGCCCTCTCCGTCATTGCCTTCCGAAACATTTACAGCCACATTATAACCGTCATCATTTAACTGCTTTGTCAGCAGTCCCATGTTACTTTCAAGAAAATCAAGCACATCAGCATCCTCGACCTTAAAATTTGTCGTCACATTGCTTCCCTTCAAGGTCACATATATGTCAAGTGCTCCAAGATGCTCCATGTCGAGATGTAAAAAAGCCTTAACCGTATCGTCTTCCTGCTTTGCATGTTTCCTGCTGTACACATAAAGCTCACCCTCGCCATGTTCACCTATATGTCTTAAAGGTATCTGCACCGCAGCCATGAACTGGTTCATATTATTGAGAAATTCCATATTGCTGCTCATAGCTGCCACCGCATTCCCAAGTGCCGTATTCTGACTTGAAGCCGCATAACCGTTTAGTGAGTTAAGCCTCGTGAGTGTCCTTGCCAGATGCTCCTTTACCGCTTCCTCATCCTTCATATCCGACGGTTTCATGCCGAATGTATCTCTCGCAAGCTCTGACAGGAGCCTTGTCACCTTGTCACCCTTCACAAGCTCGCCAAGCTTCTTCCTTAAAAGAGGTTCGCTCTCAAGCTTATCAAATACATCCGCAAGCTGTACCATAAAATTCTGCAAATTCGAGGCATTCAAAAGCTTGTCGGGAAGCTTGAACGCATTTTCTGCATTCTTACCTGTGGCTGCGTTGTTGTTCTCAACCATAGTCTCTAACGACTTTACCACATTGTCCGCAAGCTCCTTTATCTCGCCGTCGGACCAGCCGTCCTGCAAAAATGCACCCGCACCCAAAGCTGACGTGCTGCCTGCGGCACCTGAATCACCCGGGCGTGCTGCACTGTCAGCGGTGGGATTTTCGCCTGAAATATTGCTCTTATTATAATTATTGTCCGCAGCCGTCTCATCAACTACAGCCTGTGCTTTTATGGTCTCACCCGCAGCCGCATCACCCTGCGCAGAATCCGTCCCCGCGAGAAGTATTCTCACCACATCGCCGAGATTCTTAGGTACTTTGACCGAATCGGTCAGCTCCTTGACTATATTATCTATATCGGCCTGCATGGCACCGTTATACTCTTTATAATTCTGATATGCCTTAAGGTCTGAATCCGTAACCTCAACACCCATCCTCTTCAAAGCCACGATGTCGCGGATTTCCGTCCCGGGATGCAGGCTTAACTCCTTTGCCATGTCAAGCAGCGCATCCTTCCCTATAGGCATTCCGTTGTGCATAAGCTCAAGTACCATTTCACGGTTCTTTATCGTCGGAGCAAGTCCTGCCGCATCAAGTGAACGATTAATCATCGCCGTCTCGAATGCCGTCTCCTTCATCACCGCTGCTTTTAAGACAATACTGTCCCCGCTGTTATCCTGAATTATGAAGCTTGCCCTGTCTCCTATATTGTACGCTGTGTTGTTCAGCAGATTCGCTGTAAAAGACTGTCCGCCATCTAAGGCTATCGTGACTGCGCTGCCGTTGACATCCGTGATATTGGCAGAAAATGTCTCGCCATTGGTCAGCGAACGCAGTATCGTGAGTGCGGCATTAGCCGACTGGCTTCCGTTTACTGTCACCGTCGGCTGAGTGCCGTGTATATTAGGATGTACATTAATATTCACAGAAGAATTACCCTTCGCCATTCCGCTCATGTTAATATTCATGACGTACCTCCTCATGTTATAATAACCGTGATTTCTTCGTTCTTCGAACTTCCGAAATCACGACATACATTCGCAATCCATTGATGGTCTTATTATACAAAGTTTCCGATAAATGTATTTCTGTGTATCGGGCACGGTCCATACTCTTTGAGTGCCGCAATGTGGGTCTGCGAGCCGTAGCCCTTGTTGGATGCAAAGCCGTACTCAGGATAGAGCCTATCGTACTCGTACATCATTCTGTCCCTCGTAACCTTGGCAATAATGCTCGCCGCCGCAATCGAGAGGCTCTTTGCATCACCCTTGATTATGGAAATCTGCTTCATATTAAGTCCCGGAATGATGACCGCATCGTTTAAAAGCAAATCAGGCTGTACGCTCAGCTTAGACACCGCATCGCGCATCGCCTCGTAATCCGCCTGAAGAATATTAATCTCATCAATCCTTGCAGGCGAGGCAATTCCGACACCGACACTTATCGCTTCCTTCATTATGACGTCATACAGCTCCTCCCTTTTTTTCTCGGATAGCTGCTTTGAGTCATTGACATAGAGAATCCTCGCATCCTTTGGCAGAACAACCGCTGCCGCAACCACAGGACCGGCGAGAGGGCCTCTCCCTGCCTCGTCGATTCCGCATATATTCGCGTACATGCTGTTTTCCTTCTCAAAAGCAAGCATATTCTCGACACGCATGCGCTCTGCCTCGAGCTTTTCAAGCTGCTTAGTGTATTTCTCAACGAGCTTGATTATGCCTGCCTTCTCGGACGCCCCGTACTCTTTAATCAATTCCCTTACGGTATTTTCATCGGCATTCTCAAATAAATCCTTAACCGTACTTATTTTTTCTTCCATAGAATCAATATGACCTCATCCTGTTTATTGTATTTTCCTATATAATGAATTTCCCAACCACCTGTACTGCTTATCTTACTGCTCAGGCTTCTCGAGCGAAATTCTTCCCATCTTGCCACTTCTGAAATCGTCAAAGAGAAGCTTAACCGCCTTCTCCTCGTCAGGCTCTCCGCCCTTTTTCAGGCATGCTCTCGCAGCCGCTATGTCCGCGAGCACCTCGTGAGGCTCCTTTGTCTCGTCAACCCCGTATCTGTCCGCAAGCCTTCCCGGATAATTTGCCGCCATGAACCTGATAAGCTCGTAGGAGAGCTCCGTCATGTTGATAATCTGGTCGTTGATTGAGCCGACAAGCGCAAGCCTTATGCCCACCTGCTCATCGGAGAACTTAGGCCAGAGTATTCCCGGCGTGTCCAAAAGCTCGACATTCTTGTTAAGCCTTATCCACTGCTTTCCTTTGGTTACACCCGGCATATTGCCGGTCTTGGCACAGTTGCGCCCGGCGTATGCATTTATAAAGGTAGATTTGCCGACATTCGGAATCCCGACAACCATCGCTCTGATTGGACGGTTTAATATTCCTCTCTTTCTGTCCCTCTCAATCTTCTCCTTGCATGCCTCATTTATCACGCCTTGAATTGACTTCAAGCCGTTTCCGTTCTTCGCGTTAATCTTGACGGCATGTATTCCCTTTGCCTTAAAATACTCAACCCATGCGTCATTTATCTTCTCATCCGCAAGGTCGTGCTTATTTAAAAGTATCAGCCTTGCCTTATTTTTTCCCAACTCATCAATATCCGGATTGCGGCTCGACAAAGGCAGTCTCGCATCGACAAGCTCAATCACAAGATCAATGAGCTTAATGTCCTCCTGCATCATTCGTTTCGCCTTGGTCATATGACCCGGGTACCACTGTATATTCATGTACGCTGCTCCTTTAAAATTCTATTTTACAAATCCCATTCTTCCAAACGGTGCCGACACAGCCCATATCCGCCCTATAATGGAGGAATACTTTACATTTCCAACATTCGCAAATCGGCTGTCCTCGCTGTTGTTTCTGTTATCTCCAAGGACAAAATATTCATCATACCCTAAAGTAACAGGCTCCGACGCAAGCCCAGCATTATATATTTTCTCGGGCTCCATCTCATTGCCATCCTCATCCTTAAGGTCAAAGCTGTATATCACATCGTCCTCTAACGGCTCCCCGTTGATATACACCAGCCCGTCAATAATCTGCACCGTCTCGCCCGGCAGACCGACAATTCTCTTCACATAATACTTTGACACGTTCGCAATATTCGGGACAAACACGACGACATCATAGCGCTCCGGCTCCTTAAAGCAGTAGCTCACCTTATCTATAAGAATACTGTCGGCGTTCTCCAAGGTCGGCTCCATCGAGTGTCCGACAACCGTTGTCTTGCCTAGCATGTATGTCGCCAGAATAAAGGACAGGCACACAACCATAATTATATCTACAATCCATTTAAGTATTATCTCATGTATATGATACTTCTTCTCTCTGCGATAAATCTCAAATTCTGCCATACTCTCTCCCATAATGTCAAATTTTCGGATGATTGAAGAAAAGGGAATGCCACACTGACATTCCCTCTATGGTCATATTACATATAAAGTTATATTACTTTACAAGCTCCTTAACCTTAGCTGCCTTACCTACTCTGTCTCTTAAGTAGAATAACTTAGCTCTTCTGGCCTTACCTGTTCTTACAACCTCAATCTTCTCGATAGTTGGGGAATGTAATGGCCATGTTCTCTCAACGCCTACACCGTTAGAAAGCTTTCTAACTGTGAAAGTCTCTCTTGAGCTTCCGCCCTGTCTCTTGATTACGGTACCCTCGAATACCTGGATTCTCTCACGGTTACCTTCCTTAATCTTAGCTGATACCTTAACTGTATCACCTACGTTGAAATCTGCAACAGATTCCTTTAACTGAGCGTCTTCAATCTTCTTAATAATATCGTTCATTTGTGAGCCTCCTTAAAATTTTGATGTTCATTAATACCCTTTCGTACCAGAGGAGCATCGAGCTATATTCACAACATTTGAGATTATAACATGGTAGAATGCGGAATGCAAGTATTATTTGTAAATTTTGTTGATTTTAATACCTCAAGCTTCTTAATCCTGTGCATTTATAACCTCCTCTATCGAATCAAACGGAACATCCGCAAATAAACCGTCCAATTCTCTTTCAAGCCCAAGTGCCATCGCCAGCTTAGTGAGCGATATTAAGGAAATATCCCCCGTCTGCTCAAATCTTTTGAGTGAACATAATTATAACATGATATACATATTCTATTCTTACGCTTTAATTGTCCGCTCCCTTTTTAAGTTCTTCCAAGTACGCCTTCTCCTTCTTAGAGAGCACTGCGCCCTCGAGCAGGTCAGGTCTTGCATTGAAGGTCCTTAGAATTGACTGCTGTCTGCGCCACTCGTCCACCTTGCCGTGATGTCCCGACAAGAGAACCTCCGGCACCTGCTTTCCCATGAAATCGACGGGTCTGGTGTACTGCGGATACTCAAGAAGATTATCGTGGAATGTCTCGAACTCGGCGGACACGTCATTGTTGAGCACGCCAGGCACATTCCTTGAGATGGAATCAATCATAACCATCGCCGGAAGCTCCCCTCCGGTGAGGACATAGTCACCGATAGAGACATTGTCCGTCACTATCATTTCGAGTACGCGCTCATCAATTCCCTCGTAATGTCCGCACAGAAATATGAGGTTATCCTCACGGGCAAGCTCCCTGCTCATCTCGTGGTCAAACCTTCTGCCCTGCGGTGTCATGTAGAGAACCCTCACGCTGCCCTGCATGTCCTTTCGCACATGCTCGTAAGCCTTGTAGACGGGTTCGGGCTGCATCACCATTCCCGCGCCGCCCCCGTAAGGATAATCGTCCACCTTCATATGCTTGTTCGTTGAGAAATCCCTTATATCGGTGGCACCAATCTTTATTATATTGTTCTCGACAGCCCTTCCGATAATGCTCGTGTTGAGTCCGTTAAGCACCATCTCAGGAAAGAGCGTAAGCACATGAAAATTAATCATAAGTCAAGCAACCCGTCCATGACATGCATCGTCATGGTATTTTCCTCTATATTGACATTAAGCACGCAGTCCGCGATGGCAGGAAGCAGAATTTCTTTGCCCTCCTTGGTCTTAACGGCATATACATCATTGGCACCCGTCTGGATGACATCGGTGAGCTCTCCAAGCTCCTCGCCCTCGTCGGTCATGACCGTAAGACCAATCATATCGCACACAAAGTACTCATCCTCTTCAAGTTCAACGGCATTCTCCCTCGTAACCCAGAGAGAACAACCTCTGTATTTTTCTACATCATTGATATTATCAATACCCTTAAATTTAAGGATAACCATATTCTTAAAATACTTTACTCCGGCTACAGTGAGATCAAGCTTCTCTCTTCCGGTGTCCAAAATAACTTCCTTGAGATAATCGAATCTGTTCACATCATCAGTTGTCGGGAACACCTTGACCTCTCCCGCAATTCCATGTGTCGATGATATAACTCCAACCTGCAATAAATCCTGCATTGAGACCTCCTGTTTTGCTCTATATAATAAAGAATATGCCGGGCATAACCCGGCACAAAAAAGGCATTATTAAATTACATTATGTCAACAATAACCTTCTTATCTTCTTTTGTCGCCGCTGCTTTAACAACTGCGCGGATTGACTTAGCAATTCGGCCCTGTTTGCCGATAACCTTGCCAGTGTCAGATGGGGCAACTTTAAGTTCGAGGACGATTGCTTTTTCTTTTACTGTTTCAGTAACAACGACCTCGTCAGGATTGTCTACAAGTGCTTTCGCAATTACTTCAACCAATTCCTTCATGTCACACCTCCAACATATTACTTCTCAATACCAGCGAGCTTGAAAATCTTGCTGACAACCTCTGTAGGCTGAGCACCGCTTGCTAACCACTTCTTTGCTAACTCCTCGTTAACATTGTAAGTGCTAGGATCGTTATTAGGATCGTATGTTCCGATCTCCTCGATGAATCTGCCATCTCTTGGGGATCTTGAATCAGCAACGATGATTCTATAGAAAGGAGCCTTCTTCTGTCCCATTCTTCTTAATCTGATCTTAACTGCCATTTTGTATTCACCTCCTTGAATATTATCTGATTATTATGTTAAAAAGGAAGTCTGAACTTACCTCTTTTACCACCTTTACCACCGAACATTCCCGGCATCTGCTTCATCATCTTCTTCATCTGCTCCTGCTGCTTGACCAGACGGTTGACTTCAGCTATGTCAACTCCGGCACCCTTCGCAATTCTGTACTTGCGGGAAGGATTGAGAAGCGACGGATTGCGCCTCTCCTGCGGAGTCATCGAGAGAATGATTGCCTCGACACGTCCGAGAGCACTCTCATCAATCGCATCAGGATTGACATTCTTCATCTGATTGCCAAGCCCCATACCCGGAAGCATATTTAAGATACTTCCGATACCGCCCATGTTCTTGACCTGCTTCATCGACTCAAGGTAATCCTCGAAATCAAACTCAGCCTTACGGAGCTTCTGCTCCATCTCCTTAGCCTTCTCCTCATCAATCTGGGACTGTGCCTTCTCAATGAGTGTGAGCACATCTCCCATGCCAAGGATTCGTGATGCCATTCTGTCAGGATAAAACTGCTCCAGATCAGAAAGCTTCTCACCCATACCAACATATAGAATAGGCTTGCCCGTCACTGCCTTAATGGATAGTGCCGCACCGCCTCTGGTGTCGCCATCAAGCTTAGTGATTATTACGCCGTCAATTCCAACCTCATCATTGAAGCTGGATGCAACATTCACGGCATCCTGTCCTGTCATGGCATCAACAACGAGTATGCTCTGATGCACATCGACAACCGACTTAATCTCCCTTAGCTCTGCCATCATCTCCTCGTCAACGTGGAGACGACCTGCTGTATCTAATATTACGACGTTGTTACCGTTCTTCTCAGCATGGGCAACCGCGGCCTTCGCAATATCGGCGGGCTTAATCTTATCACCCATGGAAAAGACAGGCACGCCCTGTTTCTCACCGTTAATCTCCAACTGCTTAATAGCAGCAGGTCTGTATACATCACAGGCAACTAAAAGAGGTCTCTTCCCCTTCTCCTTGAGCTTCCCGGCTATCTTAGCCGTGGTAGTCGTCTTACCTGCTCCCTGAAGTCCCATCATCATGATAACCGTGATTGCCTGACCACCCTTTAAATCAATCTCGGTAGTCTCTGAACCCATGAGAGCCACAAGTTCCTCATTGACAATCTTAATTACCGTCTGTCCCGGTGTCAGACTGTTGAGAACATCCTGACCTACGGCACGCTCCTGAACTGAGCTTATAAACTGCTTGACAACCTTAAAGCTTACATCCGCCTCAAGCAATGCCATCTTAATCTCTTTTAATGCAGCCTTGACATCTGACTCTGAGAGCCTGCCCTTGCCGCGGAGATTCTTAAATATATTCTGTAACTTATCGGATAAACTGTCAAATGCCACTCTGTAACCACCTTATCCGGGCATCAACCGCCCTCTGTCTATAATTCATGCCGTAGAACTCTACAGCTCATCGATAATTGCATTAGATATTGAATTGATTCTGCCCACAAGCTCCTTGGCAGTATCCAAATCATCTGCCGACAGCACTTGTTTCGAATAACTGCTTATCTCATTCACCTTATCCTTAATCTTCATAAATCTGTCAATCAGGTGAAGTGTACTCTCATACTCATTAAGCAGCCTGTCCACCCTCTTAAGCTGGTCGTGAACGCCCTGTCTGCTTATATTATGTTCCTTTGCTATCTCGCTTATGGAAAAGTTGTCAAGCACATACTCCTCATATATCATCTTCTGATGAGGTGTGAGAAGCTCACCGTAAAAATCATAAAGAAGTGTCTGTTCAACAATTCTTTCCATCTTCTCCATATCATCCATATAGCACACTCCTAAGCATTCTTCTATGCTCTCTGCCTCAATCCTTTGCTAGGATACTACAAAGTATTACTGTTGTCAAGTATTTTTTCTTGACATTTTTATTTTATAATATGTGAAAGTAAAAAAATATATTTACGCTCAAAAAAAATATGTTAAAATAATAACAATAATTATATGGAGGTAACATTATGACCGCAAAAGAATGTATAAAAGGCAGACGTTCAATCAGAAGCTTCAAGCCTGATGCCGTATCACCTGAGCTCATAAGAGAGCTCGTTGAGACCGCAAGCTACTCCCCTAGCTGGAAAAATACCCAAATAATAAGATATGTAGCGGTAACAGGCGAGACAAAGGAAAGAATCGCCAACGAATGTACCGACAGTTGGAAAAAGAACGCTGATATAATCAACAACGCACCTGTTCTCATGGTACAGTGCTATGTAAAGGGGCGTTCCGGCTTCGAACGCGACGGCTCCTACAGTACGGAGCGCGAGGACCGCTGGCAGATGTATGATGCCGGCATCAGTGCCGCCAACTTCTGTAACGCCGCATACGAAGCAGGACTTGGAAGTGTCATTCTCGGAATTTTTGATTTTAAGAAAACTGCCGAGATACTTGCTCTTCCCGAGAACATCGAGGCTATGGCACTCATCCCTGTAGGCTGCCCTGCAGAACTGCCGTCTGCCCCTAAGCGTAAGACTGTTGATGAACTGCTTACATTCATGTCTTAATTTTATTAAGATGTCAGCCATATACTGCAAAAACAAAAATCTGGTATTAAAAAATTTCAGTAATCTGAACATTTATTTAATACCAGATTTTGTTATATAATCGGCTCAACAAAAGTTTTCCACACAAAAAGGAGGATTTAATCATGGGTGTATATGCAGTTACAGGCGGCTCAAGCGGTATCGGTGCTGCCGTTGTCGAATTACTTAAGAAGGATGGTCACGACGTAATCAACATCGACTTAAAGAACGGGGATATCTGTGCCAATCTCGCCACTCCCGAGGGCAGGCAGGCAGCGATAGACGGACTTTACGAGAGATGTCCTGACGGACTTGACGGAATCGTGTGCAACGCCGGTGTATCAGGAAGCTGCGGGAATTACGAGCTTGTAATCTCACTCAACTACTTCGGAACAGTCAGGCTCGCACGGGGCGTATACGAACTTTTAAAGAAGAAGCGCGGCAGCGTTGTAGTCACTGTATCCAACACAATCTCACAGGGAACAGGCAGAATGGATATTGTCGACCTTTTGAACAATGTCGGAGACGAACAGCGTATCAGAAACATTGTAAGCAAGCTTGACACAAGCAACCAGACCGTAGGTCAGTCAATGTACATGGCTACCAAATATGCTCTCGCCCGCTGGGTAAGACGTATCTCGGCTTCATGGGCTGCCAACGGAGTCCGTGTGAATGCCGTTGCACCGGGCAATGTAAGAACTGCCATGACTGACAGCTTAAACGACGCGGCAAAATACGCCGTAAGCGCACTTCCTATTCCTGTACGCTACGGCTCCGATGCACTCATGGATCCGTCGGAAATTGCCGAATCAATGAAGTTCCTTCTGTCTGACGCATCAAGAGGTGTCAACGGAGTCATTCTTTTCACTGACGGCGGAACGGACGCACTTCTCAATTCCGAGAAAGTATATTAAATGGAGGGAAAGACTATGAGAGCAATTGAAAAATATGTGGACGCATTAGTAAAATGTGATAACAAGGCACTTGCAGACATTTTCGCACCTGAGGGAACTCTTCGCGACTACTGCCCTAACAGCACTGGTCGTCAGGAATATCATGTATACGGACGTGAAGCCATAGATATGTTCTTTAAGAATAAATTTACCTTCAGACAATACCTCGTATCCAACATTGAGATTGTCAACGACACACAGGCTGAATTTATCGCCTCCATCGGCGGCTATTATGTAATGGCAATCGCCACCGTAAGACGAGTTGACGAGAACGGACTTATCGAGAGACTCACGGTAAGACCTAAGTAATGCAAAGGCACAGGACAGCAGATTGTTCCGGCGACTCTGAAAAAATATTTCTGCTTCCGCCACCGGAATTTTTATAATCAAAAAACTTTCCACAACCTGGTACAATTACGGTTCTATAATAAATGTTGGGGTGTATGATTGAAAAGTCATGCGCTCCGGCATTT
>OLGY01000075.1_pt1 | contig 85923 bp, 72 predicted proteins | sample 1605951 | NCBI WGS metagenome assembly OLGY01 (sample SAMN03283280) | human gut metagenome | biome: human-associated habitat; material: feces | host: Homo sapiens | place: Peru | collected 2012
AATATAACATGCTATACACGATTAAGTTCATAGAGCATGTTTTGACACCTGAATCTATTTCATAAAGAAACGGAGATTTTTATATCATGAATAAAAAATATATATACGAGACTCATCTGCACACCAGCGAAGGAAGTGCCTGCGGACGCTCAAGAGCCATCGATATAGTTGATGCATACAAAGCTGCCGGATATACCGGAATCATTATCACCGACCACTTTTTCTACGGCAACACGGCAGTTGACCGCTCACTTCCATGGGGTGAATGGGTTAACGGCTTCTGTAAGGGTTATGAGAACGCACTTGAGGAAGGAAACCGCATCGGTCTTCAGGTATTCTTCGGCTGGGAGTCCGGCTACAAGGGAACAGAATTCCTCATACATGGTCTTGATAAGGACTGGCTTCTCGCTCATCCGGAAATCCGTGATGCCGATGTAAAGACACAGTATGAACTTGTACATGCCGGAGGCGGTATGGTAATACATGCGCATCCGTTCAGGGAAGCTCCGTATATTCCCGAAATTCGCCTCTTTCCTGAATATGTCGACGGTGTCGAAGCGGTCAATGCCACCCACAGCGGAACTCTCACCAAGTCAAGATGTATGGGACACCCTGAATTCAATGACAGAGCCATCGACTATGCCGACAGGCATCAGCTTGCAAAGACGGCAGGTTCAGACCAGCACTCGACAGAGATGGTCTATGGCGGAATGGTATTTGAGCGCAAGCTGAAGGACAGCCACGATTTTATCAAAGCTGTCCTTGGCGGTGAAGCCGTTGAACTTTTAGATGGCACACGCAATCCTTTTTAGATTTTTGTGTAACAGGAACGAAGTTTCCTATCACGATTCAGGTGTCAAAACATGCGGATCTGATTTTTACATGCATATCATGTTATATTTATACATATCAGCTCCGTTGTACGAAGCAGGTTGTTCTAACGACTCTGAAAAAGTATTTCTGCTTCCGCCACCGTTGCAAAATCAGCCCTCCATGGCTGTTTGCAACTCAGCCGGCATCCATGCCGTCTGTGGCTGTACGATGTACAGAGTCCTAAGAACACTAAGCTTCTTCCAAAAGTCGTGATATGCATAAATATAACATGATATACATATTGAAGTTGTGAAAGCATGTTTTGACACCTGAATCACAGTACATCAAAAAAGGGGCATATCCTATGGATATGTCCCTTTTTAAACCGTCTTACGGCTCCTTACGCCTTAAATTAGTCTAATGTGTATGGCATTAAAGCGATATGACGTGCTCTCTTAACAGCAACTGTGAGTGCTCTCTGATGCTTAGCGCAGTTTCCGGTAATTCTTCTAGGAAGAATCTTACCTCTCTCAGATACATATCTCTTTAACTTATTAACATCCTTATAATCTATAACGCCGTTCTTGTCTCCGCAGAATACGCAAACTTTCTTTCTTCTGCGTCCAAGCTTCTTCTTCATTGGAGCGTCGGAAGACTTATTTTCTCTGATATTTGGCATTATCGTGACCTCCTTATAAAAATTTAGTTGAAAGGAAGACCTTCATCCTCAACACCCATCGGAAGATTCATAAATCCATCCGCCGGTGCTGCTGCGGCAGGCATTGGTCTGTCGCTCGGTGCAAAGCCTCCATTGTTAGCGCCTGCAGCCTTACTCTCTGCAAACTCCTGATCCTCTACAACAACATCTGTTGTGTATACCTTCTGGCCGTCCTTGTTGGTGTAGCTTCCCGTCTGGATTCTTCCGGTAACCACAACCTTCGTACCCTGATGAAGGTACTTCTCCGCAAACTCAGCAGCACGGTCGAATGCAACACAGGATATAAAATCCGCTGTCTGCTCGCCGTTATCGCTTCTTCTTCCTCTGCGGTCAACTGCCAGTGTATATCTTGCAATTGACATTGATCTCTCGCCTGTGCTTACACGCACATCAGGATCTCTTGTCAATCTTCCCATCAAAATTACCTTATTCATAGACTACTCTCCTTTCGGATGATATGTCACAAGATTATGCCTCTACGGAAACGCAAAGATATCTTACAACGCCGTCCATGATACGAAGCTGTGCCTCAAGCTCTGCAGGTGCAGTAGCAGGTGCATCAAACTCAACGAAAGTATAGAATGCTTCGCTCATCTTCTGAATATCATAAGCAAGCTTCTTCTTACCCCAATCGTTTACATTAGTTACAGTACCGCCGAAACGAGCGATCATGTCCTTCACTTTCTCAAGTGTTGCAAGTCTTGCCTCGTCTTCTAACTTAGCACTGATAACAACTGTTAATTCGTACTTGTTCATGCTTTCTTGTACCTCCTTATGGTCTCTGGCCCTGTAACTCTTGTACAGAGCAAGGAAATAAATAATATATCACAAATGTAGATGTTATCATATACATTTGGATTATGCAAGTGTTTTTTTCACAAATCCTCTGAAATTCTTCTCCACCAGCTTGCGCGGCAGCATAACCTGATGACTGCATCCCATGCACTTGAGCCTGAAATCTGCCCCGACACGCAGAATCTCCCACTCCCTGCTTCCGCACGGATGAGGCTTCTTCATTGTAATCACATCACCTGTTTCAAATTCCATGTCCATACCCCGCTTCAATAAGCAGCTCGGAAGCGAACTCCCGGATTTTACCTCACTCAACTTAAAAATCCTGAAAGCCTTGAAGCCTTCAGGATTCCGCTGTAAAAAAGGCGACTGTCGGACTCGAACCAACGATCAGGGAGTTGCAGTCCCACGCCTTACCACTTGGCTAAGTCGCCATGCCATCAACAGCTTTTATAGTATATCAGACTTATCTGCTGATGTCAAGATTTTTTAATAAATTTATCACAAATATTTGCAATCGGCTTCGCTGACTGCACATATTACTCTGTCAGTCTGATTTTCTGAACCTTTCTCGAGTTGATATACACATAGGTATCATCCCCCGAAACAGGGACGAGGCTGTCAATCGCTGTCTCGAACGTATACCTGAAACGCTCCGTGCCCGAAAATGACAACAGCCTTACATCATTGTCGTCATACATAAATATATTATCTTTAACAAAAGCATATTCCTTATAGTCGGTCTCTATCATGCAGCTGCCAAGCCTGCTTCCCTTTATATCATACACTTCTATTCTGTACGGATACCCCTGCTCATGGTTGCGAAGTACGAGTCCTATGTACTGCTGTGAATAGAATATCCCATGAAGCTCATCCTCATACACAATATCAGCCACAAGCTTAGGATACTGTGTGATACTGTATATACTCAGCTTTTCTGTCGCGGCAGCTATCGCCGTATCGGCAGTCACAAATTGAACCATCGGTACAAGCATTCCGGAGTACTGGTCAAAACCTCCCACAAGACGTTCAGCCTCATTCTTTCCGACCTCACCGAAATTATAGAATATGACGCTTGTTCCAATCTCATTCTCCTCAATTCCGCTGTAAGCCACCATAAGTTTAACCGCATCATCAGATATACTTATGTCCGTCGGGACTCCGTTTCCGCTTATCGAGGTCTTAATCCGGTATGCCTTCTCCCCGGTGGTATCATACATATCAATATACTGGGTATTTCCATCCTCAAGGATAACCGCCACACACCCGTTGGCCGCCACGCTCACCCCGACAATCGGAAGAATCGTATCTACTGACATTACCGCACCTGACTTGTTGAACACATACACCCACGAACCGCCGATTCCCGCAGCCGCACAATAATCGCCGCGCACATCAAGCGTGGGAATCTGCAATTCATAAGACGCATTCCACTGCGGCGTATTATCCGAATTATAATATGCTATTCCGTCCTTGCTGTAACGGACAAATCCGTCTCCGAATTTCGCATACGATGCGCTCTTGCTGTCCGCCCTGTCCGTAGACTTAACCGTGGTATAACCCGTGTAAACAGGCTTACGGTTCATGTAGCCATGCATAAAATATGCGCCCACCGCAAACACCGCAAGTATAACTGCAGTAGCTGTTAAAACTTTTACCTTTTTTGACATAAAACCTTCCTAATTAGCTTACTGCTCCGGACGTTGCACAGATTCACTATATTACCGCCGGGCACGCTTGCGCTACATTGCAGCTCATAGCGGCGTATAAACAGCTACAATACAGCTGTTAAACGCCGATGGCTGCAAAGAACCCGGCTTGCAATATTAGTGAACCTGTGCAACTGTTCAATCAAAAATCCGGCATCCATAGTTACCTCCGATATAACTATGGAAGAAGCAATTCATCACCTATGTTAATTGAATCTCCATCTGGAATACCATTTAAATCAAGAATCTCTTGCAATTTACTTGCATCATAACTTCCATATTCTGCAACAATAATACCATATAAGTTTTCTCCGGATGCAACAATATGTGTTCGATGTGCCTGCGTCGTTGTCTCAGGCTCTGTTGTAACCTCCTCGGTTGTCGTCTCCTCTGTAACCGTCTCCGCCTCAGTCGATGTCTCCTCTACCGGTGTCTCCGTATCAGATACGCTCTCCTGCGGTGCCTCCGTGGTATCCACATTTCCGTCAGCATAATTGATATCAAGTGTCTCATCCTGTGTAGCCGCCGGTGTCGCATTGACTGCCGTGTTGTTCTCCACATAGTCTCCGCCGCTCTCAACCGTCGGTTCCTTGCTGTCCGCATGACTCTCAGACTGAAGCCTTGCCACTCCCGCAACAAGCACAAATATAACTAAAATTGCGCTGAGCGCATACATTATCGATAACTGCTGTCTTGCCTTTGGCTCACTCTTATTCTCTCTCATAACCTGTCTGTACCTCTTCATAACCATATCGTCTGCAGTTGTAGGCTTCTTTGCCGGCTTAACCTCTGCCATATACCTCTGCATCTGTTCATTTTTATCAAAATACACTATATAACCATCAAGGCTTTCAAGCCCTGAATCAAAGCAGCTATATATCTCCTCAGTCTTTTCATTCGGATTGACATACAAAAATGCCTTGTATCTGCCTATGCTGTCGATATGTGTCCTCTCAAGAGCCATATTTTTCTCAGGTCTTATAGTAGATGACACAAGATACCAGCCCACAATGTCCATACCTTCAAAATATGTACTGCGGTTCGTGTTCACAAGCGGCCATGTCTCCTGTGTAAAGCTTACCCTGCCATCATAGACGGAAGCATTCGTGATTTCCATTGCCCCATAGACAAAGGTGTAATTCTCTCCGTCAATCTTCTTCTCCTCGCCAAGCAGAATTCCGACTCTGCCCTCCTCGTCCTCATCAAGAGTAAGCTCTCTGACAAACGAAAAAGCATAATCTTCAATATATACTCTTTTATCTAAATCCAAATCCCCCACCTGACGTATGTTCTTAGGCAGTTCATGGCTGTTCTTCTTTTTTACTACATGTTCCTTCACTCTTAACCTCATTTCTGCACCGCATAAAGCTGTCACAAAGCCATATCCGCGGTGCCGCATACGGCTTTATTACATGAACACTAACAGTTTAACATTTTCTATCGGCAAGTGCATCTTTTTTTTGCGACTTTTTTAATGTTTTTTCGCAAAAAATCCCTATGAGTGCATGGTTTGCGAATAAAGCTGTCCATTTTTACATATAATCCGTATATGAAAACATTGACTGAAAATTATTATTTTGATACCACAGCGGGCAGTGCTGCCTGCAAAATAGGAGTCCGTCTCACCGAGCTTCTCCTCAAATCCGACAAGGCACTCGATGATGTCGTCATCCTGTGTATAGGCACCGACCGTTCCACGGGCGACAGTCTCGGACCGATTGTAGGTTATAAGCTCCTCAACAGAATAATCTCAGACAGCCGAAAGCTCACCGAAAACGGAATAACCGTCTACGGCACTCTTGATTCGCCTGTGCATGCAATCAATCTCGAGCATGTACTCTCGGATATCGAGAGACGGCACGACAAGCCCTTCTGTATCGCCGTGGATGCGTCACTGGGCACGAAGAATCATATCGGCTATGTGACCGTAGGTACAGGACCGCTAAGACCCGGTCTGGGAGTGAACAAGCAGCTTCCCGATGTCGGCGACCTTCACATCACCGGCATCGTAAATGTATCCGGAAGCAATGACCCAATGCTTTTACAGACAACCAGACTGTCCACTGTGATGAATCTTGCGGATGCCATTGCCGACGGTCTGCTGTACTGTCTGTCACCTATGCGTTCAAGCCTGAAGCCTCATATCTCCATTTTTAATCCAGCTAAGCTTGCGCATTACTTCGCTGACCGACAGGCTTATTAGCCCCGGAAGCAGAAAGTGCATAAGCACCATCTCTATTATCACGATAGCTCCCGGCGTAGACGGAACCATCGAATGCCAGGTCGAGAATTGACCTATAAGTATAAGCGAGCCTGCTCCGGCTCCTGCCGCTGAATTACTCATATGAAGAAGAGCACTTCCTACCGGACCTAATATCGCCGCAGATATTATGGAAGGAATCCATATAAGCAGGCGTCTTAAGATGTTAGGAAATTCAAGCATAGATGTTCCGAATCCTATTGCAAGCATTCCGCCTATCTTATTCTCACGATATCCGGCAACAGCGAATCCAACCATGCTGCAGCATACTCCAATGGTAGCTGCACCTGCAGCCACGCCGGATAGCCCTATTGAAACTGCTATTGCAATAACATTCACAGGCATCGCAGCGAACATCGAAAAGAGCACGGCAACGATTATGCCGCCGACGATAGGCGACTGTGCCACATTGTAGCTTGCAAGACTGCCGAGCCAATACACAAACTTCGTTATATACGGTCCGACAAAATATCCGACAAGCGCGCCCGCAAATATCGAGATAACAGGCGTTACAAGTATGCTAAAGCTCGTCCTTCCGGAAATCAGCATCCCTACCTGTATTGCGATATATGCAGCAATAAATGCACCGAGCGGTTCTCCGACCGCTCCTAAAGCAACCGCCGTCACGCTGTGAAATGCGCCTAACATTCCCGCAATCGCGGCAGAAACCGTGACAAGCGAATCCGCGTTGCACTTTGCCGCAACCCCAACCCCTATTCCGGCTCCCGTGAGAGTCTTAGCGACATTTCCTATCGCCGCAAGCTGTGCGCCCACAGCCCCGCCAATCCATGCTCCGAGCTGTGTGAAAGCCGTTCCGAGTATCAATGTGGCGAACAGCCCCAATGTCATTCCGGTGAATCCGTCGACAAATATATTATTAAAAATCTTTTTCATTCCCTATCCCCCTGATGTTATATAATCACAGCATACCCGCATTCGCACCGCTCAGCTCGAACGCTGACGCCTTCGCATCGCTCAGCTCGAAAATCCCTGATTTTCTCGCTGTCCGTGCTTCGCTCATTATACCACACCTTTAATGCTGAGTTCAACAGCATAAAGTCATGGCAATCCTGCGATTTAACGTCAGTTTTGGCAGGATGCCATGATTTTATTTGTTGAACGTCCGATATGTATGTTTTTTATTTGACAAATATGTGCTATAATACCTCCATCATCGCCACAGGCAAGGAGGACACTCATGTTTCGATTATGGGCTAAAGAATTCAAGGACAATCATCTTGTACGCGATATGGTCGTATGCAATGATGATTACAATATCAACAGAACCAAAAAGGTTTTCGACGCACTCGACAAGGTCTGTCATACATTCGACCTTCAGACACCTATATGGCTGGACATCAATATCAATGACTTTAAGAAGCACAGCAAGACACGCTTTACACAGGACAGCTTTGTAGAACACATAGATTTCGATTACCTCGAAATTCATGTTATTGAGGAGGATTAAACAGCTTGAAATCGTTCATTTCCTTTATTAAAAAAGAGGCCGTCCTGTCAGCCGCGGTCTTTCTCTCCATTATATCCGCCTTCTTTGTCACCCCCGACACCGAATATGCCGGATACATAGATTACAGAGTCATCGCCCTGCTCTTCTGTCTGATGCTTGTCGTAGCGGGCTTTAAGGAAACGGGTATGTTCGCCGCTCTCGGCTCACGGCTTCTCAAGCATGCAAAAAATACACGAAGTCTTGCTCTTATACTTGTCTTTTTGTGTTTTTTCAGTTCAATGCTCATAACCAACGATGTTGCACTTATCACGTTCGTCCCGTTTGCGGTTATACTGCTGACACTTACAGGCAGAACAAGCCTCTTGATACCTGTAATTACATTACAGACCATTGCCGCCAATCTGGGCAGCATGCTCACTCCTGTCGGCAACCCGCAGAACCTGTATCTGTACTCTGCGTTCCACATATCCATACGGGAATTTATATTGCGTATGCTTCCTCTGTCGGCATTATCGGCCGTTCTCCTGCTTATAGGTGTACTTCTTTTAAAAAATACACCTCTTTCGGAAAACACTGCTCCTTCCAACAGTCAAATAACAGGAGGGATAAGACCGATGATATACATACTTCTGTTTCTCGTCTGCACGGCTTGCGTAAGCCGCGTTATCAATTATCCGATTATGCTCTGCATTGTTGTCATAACAATACTGCTGTGTGACAGAACTCTTTTTAAAAAAGTTGATTACTTTCTGCTCTTAACCTTCGTGTGCTTTTTTGTATTTATAGGCAATATGGAGCGCATTCCGGCAGTGTCATCCATTATGAGCCGTCTGATTTCAGGACGTGAAATGCTTCTCGGCATTGGCTTTTCGCAGATTATAAGCAACGTACCTGCTGCAATACTTCTGTCGGGCTTCACAACCAATTACCTTCCTCTTCTGTACGGCGTCAATATCGGAGGGCTGGGTACACTGATTGCATCCCTGGCAAGCATCATATCGTTTCGCGGCTATTGTGCTTCTGACGATGCCCATAAAGGAAATTATGTACTTACATTCACAATATACAACCTTATTTTCCTTATAGTATTGACTGCATTCTGTTTTCTGCTTCTGTAAACACCGGAATTTTCAAAGCAAATGGCAGGATATGTATGCGCACATCCTGCCCTCACTCACATTTTATAATCTTTACGGTGTTGTTGTCAGATTACTTTCCCTGACCGCAATCATGGCAGTTCTCTGACTTATTCTCATTCTTATCAGTTGCCTTATTCTGATTCTTGTTTGAATACTTGTTCTGATTCTTGTTCGAGGACTTGCTATGCTCTCCTCCATAGTTATAGGACTTGTTCTGTTCACTGTAATTTTCGCTCATAATTGACCTCATTTCTCATATTTATTACGGAAAACTGTCTCTTCCGCCACGAGAATAGTATGTACACCATAAGCAGAATCATACATGACAGACACACATTTTTTTTAAAATATTCTTCGCCGTCTCTGTCTGTTCCATCGAATACAGGCACTTTCTTTCATCCTCCCAGTACGTCACGATTTCCACATCCCTAAGCAGTTCTTCATCTGCAACCGCATATTCATCGAATGCCTGTCCGGGATTAAGCACATGATAATCAAGACGGCTTTTGAGTATACATATTCTATGTCCCTTAGGTATATAGAAGTTGACATTATACGCCGGTTCAGTTCCACTGTTCCATATTCTGAGATATATCTTTTTGTCTTCCTTACGTATTATCTTTGCCTGAACACAGGCTCCGCTTATGCTTAATTTTTCCTTCTCCCTTAGATGATGAAACCTCATATACAACCTCCTCTCATCAATCACTGACTCCCCTTTGATATCTTAAGTCTAACAAAAAATACCGCAATAAAACTTACAATCGTTCGACAAAAAAAGCCATCTGCCGACATACTTTGCAGATGACTTTTCACTAATCACATATTCACTTACCGATGCTACCTCACATAGGCTCTGTCTATATCAACTATCACCTGATATCTGCTGTCAAGCTCAGATGCGGCTTTTTGGATTTTTTTAATAAGCTCTTCTTTTGTTCCCTTATAGCTGTACGGAACAACAACATCAAATATTAGGTTCGTTCTCTCACGTCCGGTCACCATACGGAAATCATGTATCGACATGGCAGGGTCAATATTAAATATCTGCTCCCTCATATACGCCATGATGTGCTTTAATTCCCCGTTATTTCTGTCAATCGGATCCATATGTATCACGGCTTCACAGCCCAATCTTCCCTTAATTTCCCTCTCTATGGCATCTATCTCTTCATGCAGCTCAAAAATATCACCGTCTCCCGGAACTTCGGCATGGAGGGAAATCATCACACGTCCGGGACCATAATCATGCACAACCAGATCATGCACTCCAAGCACATGCTCATGTGCCATAACCGTATTCTCTATCTCCTCCACAAATTTCTCATCGGGTGCCTTTCCAAGCAGCGGACTGATTGTATCCTTCGCCGCATCATATCCTGCATACAAAATAAAACATGCAACTGCAACACCGCATATTCCATCAATATTGATATTACAGAACCTGCAGAGCAATACCGATATGAGTACAACACTTGTCGCCACCGTATCACTCAGGCTGTCTATTGCCGTGGCCTTCATAGCCGCCGAATCAATCTTGGCACCTACACATCTGTTGTATATGCACATGTACACCTTAACGCCGATTGAAGCGAGGAGCACAATAATGGATGCAATGCTCGTGTCAACAGTCTCCGGCTTTATAATCTTCGCGATTGATGAGTGCCCAAGCTCAAGCCCCATGACAATTATGATAACCGACACCACAAATCCTGATATGTACTCAAAACGTCCATGCCCAAACGGATGCTCCGGGTCAGGTTTTTTTCCTGCAAATCTGAACCCCACAAGTGTTATGAATGATGAACCCGCATCCGACAGATTGTTAAATGCATCCGCCGTTATCGCTATAGAACCGCTCAAAAATCCGACAGCATACTTTCCTATAAACAGCAATATATTCAGTACAATCCCAAGTATACTGCACAGACTTCCGTATGCCTTCCTGATATCCTGAGTATTGTCCTTTATAAAAATCTTTGACAACAATGTAACCATCTTTATTCTCCCGGATTCTACTCTCCTATATATTTCATGCAAAAATCAGCTGCATATTTTATGATATTAAGAGCATTTAACTTTTCCTCACTCCATACATGTGACTGTGTATAGTACTCAAATGACACAATATATCTGATTCCGTCATTACATTCAAAGCCCGCCTGTGCAAAGCTTGTCACTGCACTTAGCCCAACCATTCTTCCATAGGCACTGCTGTCCGGATACGAATTGACATCGTTGACAATGTACGGCTCCCAGAATGTCACTTTTTCCTCCACGGCGTCAGGTTCACCGCTCACATGGAGACGACATCCGTCAGGAATATTATCCACCACTTTTCCGTGCCACTCACTGACTTCAGCATATCCCTCACTTCCGCGCACACTCAACGCCACTCTCTCAAATCCGTAAAGCTCTCCTACTTTCTCAAGCAGATTGCCCATACATTTGAGTGCACATTTTCTTAACTGTCCCTTTGTATACCCCTTCTTCTCTGCTTTCTCAATCGTCTTTATGACATTCTCGGCAATGGAATCATCCTGTCTCGAGCAAGCCTCCTCCGAAGGCTCTGCATCCTTCTTGTAAAAAACAATCTTTCCCGAATCATTTCTCAGTGCCTGCTCAAGTGCCTGCACAGCCCTATCGTATATGTCATGTCCTGTTCCACAGACATTTTTTTCATAATTAACTCCAACACACACACCAAGATCACCATCCTTAATCCGGTCCATATACTGTATTCCGAGTTCCTGCAGTTCATGCATACTTCCTGCCACTGCATCACCAAGCTCCGTGATACTCTCTATTCCACCTGTAAATATTGCAAACCTTCCAAGAGCCGCTCTGCACACAAGTGTACCATGAGGATAGTTCCTTCTTATACGTCTGATCAGATTAATAAGAAACTCCTCTTCTTTGTTTCTGCTCATTCCGCACACAACATTATTATACTCGGATATATCATATATTACGCATGCGAGCATTACATCCGACTTATGCTTCGATGCATATCGTTCCAAAGTCTCTATTACCTCTTTTTCATCAGAAAGCCCCCTCATATCCATAATATGTCCGATGGTTCCGACCGCCTTCTCTTTTTGGGATGCCATATAGTCATGGACATCCGTAACTCTCCCCAGCACTTCAACCGGCACACCCTGCTCGAACTTCGTCCTTGCAAGCAGTCTGTACCAACGATAGTCAGCACTGATGTGAAGTCTCATTCTGAAAAAGCCCTCTATCGTCCCAACATCGCCGCTCTTAATTCTGTCCGCAAGCTTCTGAAACGTCTCCACATCATCAGGATAAATCATCTTAGCATTTATCATTGAGCTGTCAAAGTCGGACAGCCACGCCCCGTATTTGGCAAGCTCACTTCTGTCAGAGTACTGCATAAACTTTTCCGTCACGATATCATATCTGAAAACTATATCACCTGCCGCCTGTGACACTTCTCTAAAAATGTCTCCCACTTCTCTCATCGCCCTCTCCTCCTACGTTAACCGTCTGCTGAACCCATACATAATTTATCATATAATCATATGATGTCCTCGAATTGCTCCACTGTAGTTTCACCATTCCATGAATTTTCGAAACTCAATATTATCATAGCACAAACGGCGGCATATTAAAAGTCTCTAATATACCGCCGTACCATTATCAATCAACCAAGATTGAGTGTTATTCATTTATTACCATGTTATTGTTCTCAACCAGATAATCGGAAACAATATCAAAAATGAAGCTTTCACGCACGTACTCCTCACCATACTGCTCAACAAATGCAGCCGCTGAATCAAATCCGTTCTGTGCAGCCGTGTCCTGTGCTCTTGTATTGTACTCCTCATCTGTAAGTGTCATTCCAAGATCCTTGAAAATCTCACATGCAGCCATGATATATCCGACTTCCTGCTTAGCCATCGCCTGGCACTCCTCAGTGAGATCATCCGTTGTCATGTTATATACACTTGAGAGGAATGAAGCCATATCCATGCCGTAGAGCGATGCATAGTAGGTAAAATACTGTACATAGTAGTTGTAGTAATCATCTGCTATACCTGATAACTTCTCCTCAGGATATGAAGCTACCGTGCTGTTCTCGATAATCTTGCTCCAGAGTGCGTTCTCGTACTCAGTCTGCTGCTCAGACTCAGCCTTGGATATAAGCTGTGTCTCAATTAATTTTCTGTAATCATCTGCTGATGTATACTCACCGTTGGTGTAGAGGTTAACGAACTCGTCGCCCCACTCATACTCATCCTTGTCGCCCTCAATGTAGTTAACGGTAACGGTAAACACTGTCTCCTTACCTGCTAAATCAGGATTGTTGGTGTAATCATCAGGGAATGTACACTTAAGCTCATATTCCTTGCCGACTTCAAGTCCTGCAAGCTGCTTATCAAGGTCACTGATAAATCTTCCTGAGCCTATAGTGTAAGTCTGCGATGTAGCTGTACCGCCTTCAAATGCAGTACCATCAAGTGCACCGCTGTAATCAAGGTTGATGACATCTCCGTCCTTAGTTGTTCCTGTTGTAATATGCTCAGCCTCAACCATATTGGTATTATAATAGCTTACTAACGAGTCAATGGAACTCTGAACCTGCTCATCCGTAACTACGGCTGCATCAACTGCTATATCAATTCCGGTATACTGGCCTAATGTGAGATACTCACTGTAATCAGTAACCTCTGTTGTCTGTGTAACAGGCTGTGCCTCTGTAGTCTCAGTTGTTGAATCCGCTACTGTTGTCTCGCCATCGGCTGCTGTTGTTGTGTCATTCTTTCCACTCTTATTGCAGGCTGTAAGGCCAAATACCATTGTTCCCGCAAGTACAAGTGCTAATACTCTCTTTTTCACTGTATTTCCTCCAATTCTTCCCCTTCAGGAATAAAAAAACTAAATAGCTGCCACATGCGACAGCTATTTAGTTATATCACACTTTACCCGTAAAAGTAAAGCAAATCCACAAAGTTCACATATTTTTCACTAATTTCTAGCTTACGCTCACGAAGTTTTCAAGATCATCGGCTTCTATTGTGAGAAGCATCTGCTCATCAATGGCACTGATATTCTTGACAAGCCTTGTAGCCTGCTTAGAGACAGCTTTCTCAAAATAATTTCTGACCTCTCTTGCATTGGCAAAATTCTCGGTCTTGTTCGCACATGCCTGAACAAAATATTCTTTCGCCTTAACCTTGGCATCCTCGGACAGGACGTAGTCCTGCTTTTTCGCCATTCCTATAAGTATCTGGTAAAGCTCATCCGGATTGTAATCATCAAAGAAAATGAACTTGTTAAATCTTGAACGCAGTCCCGGATTAGAGCTTAAGAATTCATCCATCAGATCGGGGTATCCTGCCACTATCACGACCAGATTGTCTCTGTTGTCTTCCATAGCCTTTAACAGAGTGTCAACTGCCTCCTGTCCGAAGTCCCCCTCACCCTTATTAGCCGTAAGGGTATAAGCCTCATCAATAAAAAGTATTCCTCCAAGTGCCTGTTCGACAACTCCCGTAACCTTCGTTGCAGTCTGACCTATATAGCCGCTGACAAGACCCGAACGGTCAACCTCAACAAGCTGTCCGCCCGAAAGAATTCCAAGCGAATTGTATATATCGGCAAGCATACGTGCCACCGTCGTCTTACCTGTACCCGGATTTCCCGAAAATACGAGATGCTTTGACACATTAGGCTGCTTCATTCCCTTTTCCTCGCGAAGCTTCTGTATGCGCAGCAGATTTACAAGGCTGTTCACTTCCTGTTTAACTCCGTCAAGTCCGACAAGCGAATTGAGTTCTTCAAGTACCTCATCAACAGAACGCTTCTCAGCCTTCTTCGTCTTAACCGAAAGCTTGCTGTCATAAAGTCCGTATTCTTTAAGGAATTTTTCCATGATTGTCATATAATCGGTGAGAAGCTTTACCTCCTGCTCGCTGGTCACATCATTGCATGCAATGAACTCCTGACCGAGCGCGCGGAACGTGTTGACAAGATTGTTGGCTCTCTTCTTATCATCGCCGAGCTTTCTTCCCGCATCACACAGCACAAACCCCTTAAGTGCAAACGGAACCTTCTTTGTGTATGTATCATCGCAGAGCTTGTCATATATTCTGATGGATTTCATCTGTGCCTCAGTCATTTTATAACCGAGAGCACTATTTATAAAAGCGATTTCCTTCTCATCAATATATCCGTCACCCTCACTCAAATATACAAGAAACTTAAGAAATTCATACCTCAGATTCTCGCGAAACGTGGTATTGAGCTTGTCCTTGATAACTCCGGCACGCTCAATCTCCTCCGCCTGCCTAAGGCACTCCTCTACCTGCTGTTTTATATCCGACATATTCTCTCCCTCTCACAGCCCGTGAAGCCGTATCACCATTGACAATTATTATAAACTACGCCTCAATTCCCGCCTTAATCTTAGCAGCCATATCAGCATACTCTTCCTCTGTAAGATACTTCTTATCAGGGTTCATGAGGAACACTCCGCCCCATTCAAACTCATCCTTATACTTAGGTACAAGATGAAAATGAAGATGATGTCCTGTATCTCCATAAGCACCGTAGTTAATCTTCTGTGGGTTAAAAAGCTTCTGAAGCACTGAAGAAACCTTGGCAATATCTTCAAAATAAGCCGCTCTCTCATCCGCTGTCAGCTCCGTCATATCTCCGACGTGCTTCTTGTGTGCAAGAATAACTCTTCCCGGATGACTCTGTTCCTTAAATAAATACACCTTACAGGTGTCCATCTCACAAATCTTAATTCCAAACTTAGCGACCAACTCGCCTTCCATGCAGTATGCACAGCTTGTATCCTTTTCCATGTTAAAACCTCCTTGTTTATTACCCTTATAATATATAACTAAGCTTCCTTCTTGTCAAAGATTTTCAAATATTAAACCCGAAAGGGTTACAAAATCAAAAATGCCATTATCATCATATTTCCGCGGACTGCTGTCATGCGTTAAATTTGATGATAATGGCTTTTACTTACATCTGAATAATCGCGGTATCATACGCCTCAAGCGTTGCACTCTTGACACCCGCCTCAGTCTTAACCGAAGCCGTCTGTGTCTCGCCGCTGTTGTTTATTATTACAAGCATGTTGCTTGCAGGATAATATGCACACTCGGTGTAAGGATTGTCTGTAATGTACTCTCCGTCAAGTGCCTCTCCGCCCGCAAGAAGGATTGTGTTGAACAACATTCTTGTGTTCTCAAGACTTATGTTGTAGTGGGACATATAGATTCCCTTACCCTTGCCGAAGTCATTGACTGTCATTGCAGGTGCTCCGTCAGCCTCCGCAACAACTCTTGCGTTGCCATCGGTGAGATAAAGTCCGCTTCTGCCTCTTATGCTGCTTCCCTCAGGCATAAGTCCGTCGACAGGCTGTACCTCATACTGCCACTTGCCATGGCAGATTCTTGCGCCCGTATCCTCATCGATTCCGAGAACATGTGCCATTCTGAAATATGTATCATAGCCTGCAACCGCTGACGGCTCGTCGACACCGATAAAGGTTCCGCCGTTGTATACCCACTCGGTGAGCTTTGACACAACGTCCTCGTCCTTCCAGTTGTCGCCGCCGCTCCATGCGCTGCCTGCATATCCTGCATTGATTACGACATCATAATCTTTAAGAACTCCCGCCTTTACATCCTCAAAGCTGATGAATGATACATCAACAGGAAGTCCTGACAAGGATTCATTGATATGAATAAGGTCGTTCATATAAGTCTCGTGGAAATGTCCCGAAAGCGTCCATGAACGAAGCTTACCCCAGCTGTGAAGCACTGCCACCTTTGTCTTAATCGACAACGGTGCGCCCTGTGCATGGAATGACTTGACCGTTCTGAACTCATCGGATACCTTCTCTATATAATCACAGAAATCCGGGAACGGTTCAACAAGATGGAGATAACCGCCAAGTCCGATTCTGTCTACAGGCTGTCTTAAAAGAGCCCTTCTCACGCTGTTCCAGTACTTCTTTGCATCAAGTGTAGGATTGCCGCCCTCCATAAATGTAGGTGCACCTCCGAGTCCCACAGGGAAAAGGTATGGGTGAAGTCTGAGTTCATGTGTAGGCACGTCAACTCCCGAACAGAGTCTCGCCTCGTAACCGGAGAACACACACTTTATAAGTCCGTCAAATCCGAACTCCTTGAATCTTCCGTTGTACGGCTCAATTCCTACCCAGCTGTCGTCATAGAACACATACGCCTTCTTGCCGTACTCATGAACAATATCGACAAGCTGCTTTCCAAACCATATTACAAAATCGTTTACAAACGCCATCCAGTCAGCCTTCTGTCTGGTTCCAACCATATGTGTAACATGGAGCTTGCCCTGATTGATGAAATCCTCCGCAGTAAGGCTATAGCCGTACTTCTTTGCGAACTCATCAAGTGCAAGCGGGCTCACCGTAAAATCATAGGAACCCCAGTCTGAGAAGAGATTCCTGTTGCGCTCACTGCTTCCCCATATCCACACAAAATTGTAGAACATTGACGTAAAACGAACTACAGTCGTGTCAGGATGCGTCTCACACCAGTTTCTCATCCAGCCAAGCATATACTCTCTTGTGGCTTCATGTCTCGGATCAATCTGCATGAGATGCTCTTTTGTCCAGTTGTTGGTTGTGTGATTGTACATGGAAATCTCTTCCCATATACGATATGCCATAAAGCTTACCGTGTACTTATGCCATGGTGTTATTTCCTTGATTGTAACCTTGCCATCCGCATAGCTCCAATGATCCCTTCCTACAAGGGTGTCCGTCGTTCTGTCGTATACCTGCCAGTACTTGAGTGAATCCTCAGTCTCGTTAATTGAGAACTGCTCAGCAAAGAAATCCTTCATAAGCTCCACGGTGAGTGTATCACAATCCGCAACAATAGGCTGTGTCATAAGGAAAGTCTGCTGAAGCTTATCCATATTTTTCTTAGCCCACTCGTTGTGGTCACGAATAATACATATTGTAGAATATATTCCATATCCCGCATTCAGAATCTCATCGGAGAGAACCGTTCCGTCACTGTCTCTTATTACATCTGCGCCCCACTTTTCCGCCATCTTAAGTGTAAGCTTCTCATAGCCCGACTCACCCGGAAGTGTGAATCCGCCTTTCTGTGCTGCCATTGTATTTTCCTCCCAATAATATTATCTCTTAAAGTGCTCCGTCCTTTTCAATGTCATCCGATACAAGAAGCTCGGAGAAAAATGCAAGCGCAAGTCCCTGTCCCCAGCCCTGGATGTAAGCCTTAGGGATTCCTCTGTAGCCCTCCTTGTCTCTCATAACTGCCGTTCCGCCGGAAACGTTCATAACCTTTCCATCCTCACTCACGTTAGCGAGAAGCCCCTTGATTGACTTATTGATGTACTTGCTGTGAAGCGGATTTCCTCTTGTGAGCATCGCTGCCGCAATACCTGCAGAAGCAGAAACTTCCTCATAGGATTCCGGATCATCAACAACCGTTCTCCAAAGTCCGTTCTCTGTCTGGTATACCTTCAGTGCCGCGAGCTGCTCGTTGAGTGAGCCTGCAATATCAATGAACTTAGGGTAAAGATAGCATTCAGGAAGGATTCCGCCAACCTGTGACATGGTGAATGCTGCCCATGCATTAGCTCTTCCCCAGTATATTCCCGACATGTGGTCGCCTGCAATATTGTCATATCCGTGATACCATAATCCGCTGCTTGGGTTCTGAAGATACTTGATATGCCAGTAATACTGATTGAGAGCATCATCAATCATCTCCTGATTCTTTTCCATCACACCGACACGTAAAAGTAAAAATGCAGCCATGAACAATGTATCGCACCAGCACTGCTCAGGGAAATCATTGTTTGCAGATACCGTATGCTGAAGAACATTGTCAGCAAATCTCAGGGCATCATTCTGAATATAATGAATCTTGCTCATAAGAATCTCATGATACTTCTCATCACCTGTAGCCTTGTACAGGGTGATAAGGCAGTGCCCCATCGCACACGCATTGACTGTCCATACCTTAGGAAGTCCAAGGTCGATAAGCTCATCCACCCTGTCTTTAAGCAGGTCAAGGTATTCCTTCTTTCCCGTCTTTTCATAAGCCTCGCCTATTCCGTAATACGCAACACCACATGGCCAATCCCATGTCAAATCCATGTTCATGGTCTTTTTAACTATTTTATCAATAACCTCTTCAATCTGTTTCTTATCATATTCAAGCTTTAACATTTAATCCTCCATTCTGCTCTTGGCAATTTATGTATTTTTTCCGCCTATATCATGACCTGAATATCGGTCGAAAAAGCACATAAACTATATTTTCTTTTTAATACAGCCCCACAGCGTAACGCCATGGGGCTGTATTTGTTTACGAATCAGTATTTACCGAAAATTACTTGAGACGTGTTGTATTACCTGCATCGAAAGCTTCTTTTCTGCCATCGATAACTTCCTGATATCCTGCATCAAGATACTTCTGGCTTAACTCATCATAGAGTGCATCGAACTTATCAGAGTCGCACATTGTGAGCTGATCTCTGTACTCTGTGTAGAGGTCATATAATGTCTGGTTGTACTCGGATACTGCATCGATTGCTGTAGCAAAGAGACAGTCGGAGTTAGCATAACCTGCGTTGTAGAGAGCAACCTGACCCTCATAGTTAGCAAGGAGCTCATCATAGAAGTCCTGTGGAAGTCCCTGTGGAGCTATAGCCTTGATATCCTTCTCAATATCGCCCAATGTCTTGATTGCTGTAACTGCGCACCAGTAATCTACATTGTTGTTATGTCCCTGCTGCTCAGCAAGACCGGACTGATCCTTAACTGCTACAGGATCACCGTTCTCATCGTAGTTGAAGTTAACGCCCTCAACACCCCACTGCATTGTGAAGAGGTTCTCAGGCTGGCATAACCACTCAAGGTACATCATAGCTGCCTTAACTTCATCATCTGTAGCATCATGAGCAAAACCAATCATCATACCGAATGTAGTACCAGGTCTGTAAGATGGAGAAGAACCCCATGTCTCATCCTGTGACCACTCTGAAGGAGATACAACTACTGCAAGCTTTCCATCCGGGTTAGCATCATAGAAGGAGTTAAGTACATTCATTGTTGAAGATACATAACCTGACCATGTGAATGCATTGCCGTTGATAAAGTCTGCCTCAGCCTCTGAAGCATCTCTTAAGTAGTAGTTCTCATTTAAGTAACCATTGCTGTAAAGTGTATTCTGCCACTTGAGGTATCTCTTCTGAGCCTCTGTTGAGAGAGCAGGTATCTGGTAATCACCTGTTGTAGCCCATGTCTCCTCATCCTGTGGGTAATCTCTGTAGCCGTAGTTCTGGTCAATACCAGCACCGCTTACCTTGCTTCCGCCAAGAGGAGCTGCATGTCCGTTCTCAACGAGCTTAGCGTAGAGCTCAAGAAGCTCTGTGTTGCTTGTAGGATATGAATCAAATCCTGCCTCCTCAAGCCAATCCTGACGATAGAATGTTACGAATGTGTATGTCGTATTACCGTAAGGTCTGTAGCCAAGTACGAGGTAATCCTCATCTGCTAACTTTGTGTAAGCATCGTTGCCATTGTCAACCATCTGCTGCCAGTATGTAGGAGCAACCTGCTTGAATTCCTCAACATCGTAAGGCTTGATATCGCCGTTAGCCTGCCATGTAGCAAGCTTATCATAGTCGTACTCCATACAGATTGTAGGAAGGTCGCCTGCTGCTGCTAACATAGCATAATCGTTCATAACTGCACTACGTGTGATACCAACATACTTAACATCGATGTTGTACTTATCACCAAAGTTCTCCTGTACCCACTTTGTCCAGTAGTTGTTCTCAACGTCTGAGCATCCGTTTCCTGAAGAGCCTCTGTCGTATACAGGAATCTCAAGTGTAACCTTGTTAGCGAATGGCTCCCAGCCGTCGATGCCTGCTACTGACTGGCTGTCGTTCTTAGTTGCCTCAGTAGTTGTCTCTGTGTTGCTGCTTGCGGATGTAGTTGTCTCTGTGTTGTTGTTTCCGGCTGTTGTTGAGTCTGAATTTGCAGACTTGTTACATCCTGCTAATGTGCTGACTGCCATTGCACCTACAAGTGCTGTGGCAACAGCCTTCTGAAGAGTATTTTTCTTCATAACTTAATCCTCCTTTAAAGATAAAGTATACATAGTTTATATATCACCCCGTCATTCGGGGAAACTATCAGATATTGTTGTATAATACGCCTGTTAAGCTGTAGGCTGTTAACCCTTTACCGCTCCGATCATTGTTCCCTGTACGAAGTACTTCTGAAGGAACGGGTAAATAATAATGATAGGAATTGTTACGAACATGATGCTCGCCGATCTTAATACCTCAGGAGTTGACTGAACCACACCACCGGTATCAAGTGAGGATGTCTGTGCCTCAGATGCCGAAGCTACGAGCTGATACAGCTTATACTGAATCATCTTAAGGTCAGCCTTACGGGTATAGTACATGTTATCAGCGTATGAATTCCAACGTCCTACGGCGTAGAACAGTGAAAGTGTAGCAAGTATCGGCTTTGAAAGCGGAAGAACAATCTTGCTGAGTATCTGGAAGTTGCTTGCTCCGTCAAGGAATGCCGATTCCTCCAAGCTGTCAGGAATTGTACTCTGGAAAAAGTTTTTCATGATAAGCATGTTGTACGGTGAATATATAAGCGGTAAAATAAGCACCCACGCTGTATCGAGCACATGTAAATCCTTGTATAAGAGATATGAAGGAATGATACCTGCACTAAAGTACATCGGAACCATAAGTATAAATGTGATAAACTTCTTACCCTTAAGTCTCTTCTTTGAAAGCGGGTAAGCTGCACAGGTACATACAAGCATACCAAGTGCGGTAAATATAAGTGTTATCACTGCCGAAAATCCCATTGAATAAGTCATCGAGCTGTCGGCAAGCACGCTCTTGTATGCGTCAAAGTTAACATCCTTAGGCCAGAAGTATACCGTCTTAGCCATAACTGCGGTGTTTCCTGAAATTGACTTAACTGCCACATGAAGGAAAGGAAGTACGCATGTCGCACAAAGGATTGTTATGACAAACATGATTATGAAATCACTTATTCTGAACTTATTTACTGCATGAGTACCGCCTGCTGAAACAGAAGCCTCATTAACATTTTTTTTCTTCTTACTCATTATGCCGCACCTCCTACAGTAATCCGTCTTCGCCGAGCTTCTTAGCTATACGGTCAGATAATATAACAAGCACGAGTCCTACAAGTGACTGGAACAGACCAACCGCTGTTGCCATACTGTACTTGTTGTTTCCAAGTCCCTTGTTATATACATATATAGCAAGCTGATACTGGAAGTCCTTAACCATAGAGTTCTCAAATGCCTTAAGTCTCTCAAGGTTACTTCCCATTACTCGTCCGAGGTTCATGATAAGGAGTGTAACTACGGTACTCTTGATTCCCGGAAGTGTGATATGCCACATTCTCTTCCAACGGTTAGCACCATCAATCATCGCTGCCTCGTAGAGTTCTCCGTTGATACCTGTGATAGCTGCAAGGTAAAGGATTGTTCCCCATCCCATCGACTGCCATACGCCAATCATGAGATATGTAACCGCCCAGTGCCATTTTTCATTCAGGAACGGGAACTTTCCGTTTCCGATTCCCAAGTTCTCTAAGAGAACATTCACAAGACCTGTCGAAGGCATGAACATTGTAAGTGCAACGCTTCCCACGATAGCCCATGAAAGGAAGTGAGGCAGATACAGAATTGTCTGTGAAACCTTCTTGAACTTCTGATAGCGAAGCTCGTTGAGCATAAGTGCAAGTATGATAGGCATCGGGAAGCCTACAAGTAAATCCAAAAGGTTAAATACAATTGAGTTTCTTAATGCTCTCGCAAAATCTGCATCCTTGAATATCTTGGCGAAAGTCTTCATTCCCACCCATTCGCTTCCTGAATATCCTTTCGAAGGCTTGTAATCCATAAATGCCATTCTCAATCCCGGGTAAGCCGCATAATTAAAAATTATGACGAGTGCCACCGGAATCAGCAGCATCGCGTATAACTGCCAATCTCTCTTCAGAAACGCCATCGGATTCTTGCTCTTTGCCGCCATCACGATAGGTGGTTTCTGAACTTTTGTCTTTCCCATACTTAATTCCTCCGTTCTACTCTGTGTATTGCTAATTGGTGATTTTTCACAACCCCGCCTCGTTTTCATAGCTTAATTATATACATTTTACTCAATCACTTCTATGCAATTCTATCTGAAAACATAGCAAAAACGACTATTTAGTATTAACGCTTTGTTCATTTTTTGTATACAATGTTTGGATTTTTAGTAATTTAATGTGCTAATCTATGCATTTTTATTGTGATTTTATGTGTTTTTTTGTTTGCGAAATCGATTTTGTTGGTTGAAATTACTATTTTGTTAATATATAATTACATATAGTATATTTGTCCTATACAATAAGGAGGTTTCTATGAGCAAACCCAAGAAAGTGATAACCGAGTACAGGCATTATGATTTGTCACCCGACTTTCCTCTTCTTGTTCTTCACGGCGAACGCTGGCACATATCCGATGTAAAAGCAGACCGGCTCCATTTTCACAACTGCCTTGAGATCGGTGTATGCCACACGCATGAGGGCAGGCTGGATTTCGGTGACCATTCCGTCACGTACAAGGCGGGAGATTTCACACTAATAGCCCGGAATTACCCTCATACCACCTACTCAACGCACGGTGGCAAAAGCCTGTGGTCCTATATTTTTGTTGATCTTGACGAATTTTTCAAGAGCCGCGTTATAATGAGCAGCTCCGGTTCTCTTCTGCCATCGCTCAGCTATTATATAGGAAACAAAGCTACGTCACCGAAGCTGTACAGCTATATTATGGCAGTAATTGAGGAGATGACTGAGAAGCAGCCGGATTATACCACATGTGTTACCGGGCTTATGACGGCCATCTTAGTTGAGATAACAAGATTATGTGAGCATGAATCACCTGCTCAAAAAACAATACCGAACAGCAGTATGCTCTCAATCCACCCTGCCCTCAACTACATACACGACAATTATACGCAGCAGTTCCCCATAGAACTGCTTGCAGACATGTGTCACTTAAGCGTCACGCATTTCAGACGTACATTTAACACAATCATGGGAATCAGTCCCTTGGAATTTATCAATAACACAAGGATCGAACATGCCTGCCTGCTGCTTTCAAGCACAGACTCCTCAATCCTTGAAATTTCCGAGCTGGTCGGATTCCACTCAGTATCAAGTTTCAACAGAGCTTTCGTGAAGCTTATGGATATTCCGCCGCGTGAATGGCGAAAGAACAACAGTAACGGAGAATCCGTGATGAAAAAGAAGTCTGTACTGGAATATCACGGATGGTTGTGATATACTATAATAAGTCCATCAATAGATATACTGCATGGCTGCTTGCAGACAAGGCAGTATATCTATTAGATGGGCAAACAGACATGAGCAAGTAAATAAGTTCGCGAAGCTGAACTTATTGGATTGCGAATGGCTGTCAAAATTTTCGCGAGTGCGCAAGCACGGAGAAAATTCTGTTATTATACCCCTTGAAGCAGGATGCAGAGTGCATCAGCACGGATTCGTGAGCTTATAAGTGGCAAACAGACATGAGCAAGTAAATAAGTTTGCGAAGCTGAACTTATTGGATTGCGAATGGCTGTCAAAATTTTCGCGAGTGCGCAAGCACGGAGAAAATTCTGTTATTATACCCCTTGAAGCAGGATGCAGAGTGCGTCAGCACGTATTCGTGAGCTTACAAAGAGGCATACAATCAATACAGTATAATTATTTGATTAAATCATTTCCATGGAGGTTTGACATGACCACAGCAATATCGTCTGACATTTATGCCGAACATGCAGCCGAAGAGACCGGCTCAGGTTACAGAATGACCTACAATTTCGGCAATACCCCAAGCGCAGACAGCATTGGCACACCACACATAACACAGGTCTATCCGGAGGATGACTTTTCATATAAGAAGGGATATGGCTTCCTTACCGAGGAAGCAAGAAAATCCAATCCCAATCTCAAGATAGACGAAATTAACGACGGATTTTCGCCACAATACTGGTACACAGATGCCAAATTAATCGCTCCCCAGGCTGACGAGAACGGCATCTACCTGGAGAACGGAATAGTTGATGACGGTTACATTCCGCTCACATTCAAAGCCGCCGTACCACATCAGGGTAACTATAAAGTAACGCTTGTGTTATCCGCCGGTGAGACACCAATCAAGGGCATAACCATTTTTTCAGGCAGAAGACGCCTTGAATCGCTCAAGGGCGATTATTGCCCTCACGAAGTACGGGCATATGTTTTTAATGTCAACGTATGTGACATAATTCCACGCGGTCATGAGGAAGTATACACCGACAAGACCATCGACATAACGATAATCGGAAGCAGACCGGTATTCACTACTCTTACTATAGAAGAATTTGACACTCCTACAATATATATAGCAGGCGATTCGACCGTCACAGACCAGCCGGCATGCTACCCTTATTATCCTGAGAGCAGCTATTGCGGATGGGGACAGTTTTTTACATATTATGTGTCCAACCTCGCGGCAGTATCCAATCATTCACATTCAGGTCTTACGACAGAAAGTTTCCGCTCAGAAGGTCATTACGATGTAATTAAAAAATATATCAAGCGCGGCGATTACTGTCTTTTCCAGTTCGGTCACAACGACCAGAAGCTTCCTGAGTTATCAGCCAACACCGGATACTCGGACAATCTGAGGACCTACATTGACGAGATTAGAAGCTTCGGTGCTACACCCGTCCTTGTCACGCCTCTTGCAAGAAACACATGGAGAGGAAGCGACGGAACATACAACGACCTGCTCTTCGACCACGCAGAAGCGTGCAGACGCATCGCCGAGGAGAAGCATGTTCCTCTCATCGACCTGCACAAGGTGAGCATGGACTTCATAAAACGTGTAGGTCTTACTGATGCAGCACGTTACTTCTACCCTAAGGATTACACCCATACAAACGATTTTGGTGCATACCTTATGGCAGGCTTCGTAGCAAAGGAAATTAAGCGCATTCATGACATCTGCCCTATTCCCATCCGCACATCCCTGTGTGGTAAGGTATATGATCCTGTCATGAACACTAAGCGTCCTATGACCATGGAGGAGCTTATGGAGTCTGACGACTTTGTTCCTCCTATGAACATTCACGCTGCCGAGCCGCCTGCACACCTTAAAAATACGCCTGTTCCGAATGCCGCACCTCTGTGCGAAGCATCCTACACCGACCTCGACAGTTGTGCTTCAAAGGAGCTCATAATTAAGCTTGCCGAGCTTGGATACATCCACAACACATCGGGTGAGTTTAAGCCTGATGAGCCTATGAGCCGAATCGACGCGGTCAACATGGTGACCAAGGCAGCCCACTTTGTTCCCGTGAACGTATACAACGACATGTTCAGCGATGTTGTCGGTCATGAGTGGTATGCGGGAGTTGTCGAGTGCGCCTACGCAAATGATATTGTGGACGCCGCGCTTTTAGACGGTGCAACATTTAAACCTAATAAGCCTGTCACCGCCGAGGAGCTCGCATCCTTCTGTGTCAACGCATACAAGAGTAGAATAATCAACAGCAATATAGACAACTATAATAAGGAAGTAAGCTGTTCAGAGTGGTTCAAAAAATATGTTCCGACATCCGCATTCTTAGGTTATGTCGATGATAGCTTTGACGGCAGCCACGTTCTCACCAAAGAAGAGGCGGCAAAGTATATTGACATACTCATGAAAAATATTTGAAAGGGACGTTGTACAAATTTAACAACTGTTTATCCTCAAAATTGCATTTTTGCAATTACCTAAGCAGGATTCAGGTGTCAAAACATCCTGATTTATTTTAAAAGTGTATATCATGTTATACACAATTAAGCTCATAGAGCATGTTTTGACACCTGAATCATAAGTGGTGATGATATATTAAGAAGGGAGATTTGACCATGGCAAAATTAAATTACAGCCGGCAGCGCGAAGCTATACTGGATTATCTCTGCCACACGACCTCCCACCCGACCGCCGAGGAAGTATATACACATATTCAGAACATATATCCCAACATAAGCCTTGGAACCGTGTACCGCAATCTTGCACTTCTGGTAGAACATGGTCAGGCACTGAAGATTCAAGGTGATGAGTGCGACCACTTCGACGGTCAGACCAAGCCTCATTATCATTTCTTATGTGATGCCTGTCATCGTGTGTACGATGTTGAAATGCCACCGTTTTCCGAGCTTGAACGCGATGCAGCCTGCCGCTTTCCCGGCAAAATACGCGGACACAACGTGTTGTTCTACGGAGTATGCGACAACTGTATGAAGAATCAACAGCCCGAATAACCGGAGCCGTAATCCCTATCCGTCTTTTGCAGAATAAGGTAATACCCAAATGTGAAATCGGACAGGGATTTTTTAAAATATATTGACAAAATAATTATCTTGTGCTATCTTAATATCAGTAATCATTACTGTTTTAATCAATGATTACTGGAAACGGAACATAATAATTACGCCCTATCGGTGCAGAATATATTCTGAAACCGCATGTAATTATTAAATATATTTTATCTAAAAAAAGGAGAATGTGATTATGGCAAAGTTTGTATGTACAGTATGTGGATATGTTTATGAAGGAGAGACCGCACCGGCTGAGTGTCCGGTATGCCATGTTGGCGCAGACAAGTTCAAGAAGGTTGAGGGCGAGCTCACTCTTGCCGCTGAGCATGAGTACGGCATCTACGCTAAGACTGTTAAGAACAACCCTGACATCAGCGATGAGGACAAGAAGTACATCTTCGAGCAGCTCAAGGCTAACTTCGAGGGCGAGTGCTCTGAGGTCGGAATGTATCTCTGCATGGCTCGTATCGCACACCGCGAGGGCTATCCTGAGATCGGTCTCTACTGGGAGAAGGCAGCTTACGAGGAGGCAGAGCACGCAGCTAAGTTCGCCGAGATGTTAGGCGAAGACTTAGAGCCGAACATGAAGGCTTCCACCAAGGCTAACCTTGCATGGAGAGTTGACTGTGAGTTCGGTGCTACAAGCGGCAAGTTCGACCTTGCAAAGTGTGCTAAGAAGAACAATCTCGACGCAATCCATGACACCGTTCACGAGATGGCGAAGGATGAGGCTAGACATGGACGCGCTCTCAAAGGTATGCTTGACAGATATTTCGGGAAGTAAGCCGGTTACACAAATCTTTATTAATTCATAACAATAAACCAAGCGGGTCGGCACGTTAAAGTGTCAGCCCGCTTTTCATTACATTATTTTTTATTACGTTTATACTTTTTCCAATAACTCCGCAGGAGAGCACTTACGCAAATAGCTATATCGCTGTAGCGATATAGCTATTCTATCATTGTTTTGCAGATTATTCAACTAAATATCCGCAAGCACCCTAATCCACTTTTCCGTCCCTGATGGCATTGTGAAGCCCTGCAAACACCTCATCGTATCTTCCACAGCCGTCAAGCCTTGCGTACGATACCCAGAGATTAAGCGTAATCTGCTTATCTTCATACTCAAAGCTCTCACCGTTCTCAGCCTTTATTTTCTCCACAACCTCTGCCGCATACTTTTCATCGGTGCTGTCGGTCAGGATGCAGAACTCATCCCCGCCTATTCTGAACACGACATCATTTTCACCGCAGGCGGCAGTCATTCGGCGCATCTGCTCTAAGATTGCGAGGTCGCCCGCCTTTCTTGAAATATCGTTGATAGTCATCATGTTGCGTATATCCGTCATGACAAAATAGCACTCTTTTCTTTCCTGAAAAAGATCGTACAGCTCGTTGATGTCCACATGTCTTCTCTGCATAATATATTTTTCTCCTTCCTTTGGCGGCACACTAAGCCGCGGAAATAATTCGGTAAATTTCAGATTGCGAAATTCCGATGGTTTACAGTTCCATACTGATTCAAACGCGCGCGCAAAGGATTCGTGTGTGCTGTAGCCGTACTCGAGTGCAATATCTATAATCGGAAGCTGCGGACATTGCGACAGCTTTCTTGCCGCAAACATCATCCGCCTTCTTATTATATATTCATGCACCGACACGCCATGCACACAACGAAACAATTTTTCGATTGTGGATTTAGAGCTAAAACATGCTGCGGCTACATCCGCCGTACTGATCTCATCGCTCAAATGATTCTCAATATACTCAAGCGCAGCCACAAGAAGCTTCATATTCTGCATTGTTATCTCCATTCCTTACGAAAATCATCATATGATACTGTAACTATACCAGATGCTTCATGATGACGCTTGACATTTTGAGTAAAATATATTTAATAGAGCTTGAAGTATGAACATATGTTTGATACAATAAGTTAAGGCTTATAGCCTTTGGTGCTATCACACATAGACGTGTGAATGGCGGTTCGCTTTGTGCGGAGAGTTAACATCGCAATGATTTCCAAGACACAAAAATAACCGCCCAACGTCCTGAGAAAACTTTGGCGGTTATTTTAACTTCTAAATAATATCAGGCGAACCGTCATCGGTAGCACCTTTTGTAATTTATATGTTAGCACTATTTCAAACACATGTCAAACATATATTCCTTTTTTGCTTAACGGCAAAATCGAATTTATTTTAACGAAACGAGGACTCCACATTGCAGATAAAGAAAAAGACCTTGAGCCGTGCCGAGTGGTACAGCGACACGCAGAGGACATACCGACACATATACCACAATGACGAATACTTCGAGGGCGGAATCGGTCTCATTTCCTTCGTCGGACTTGAAGCGCCCAACACCGTTCAATCGAAAGACCACACGCTGTGCATCGCTGACAACGGTTACCACTGGCTTGAGCTTGCACCGAAGGACTCACACGTCGTGCTCACCGCCATGTTCGACAGGGAAAACAACCTATTCCAGTGCTACTTTGACATCACCAAGCGCAACGATGTCGTGCCGGACGGCGACGCCTCCTTCCTTGACGCATTTCTCGATGTCGTCGTGACAGGCGATGAAAGCCCCGTTGTGCTCGACCTTGACGAGCTTTCGTTCGCACTCTCGGAGGGTGTCATAACGCCAAAAGAGCACGATATGTGTATGGCGGAAAGCCACAGACTTATCAGTGCTCTTAACAAAAACCGCGGTGCTTTTTATGCACTCCTGAAAAATTACTTCAATTTATTTTAAGATGGACATGAACCACTCAACCGTCTTAGGATCATAGTGGGAGAAGAAAAGACTCTCGCCACCGTCCTAAATCTCTATCTGTACATATTCTTCTCGAGCCTGCCCGCCACCATCGTGTAGGTTATCAGCATGATGAACCATATAACGCACACGACAAAAACAGGGAACAGTCCGGTGTCGAACATGAACATGGATATAAAGGTTATAAGCCATATTGCCGTACATGCCTTTGTTCCTGCCCTATACGCCCTGAAGCCCGCCTCATAGATAATCTTTTTCTGTGCCTCGTCGCAGCTATTCTCCCATGTGTGCTGGAAGTTAATCTCGAGGACATCTCCCCTCTTCTCGGGATTTATCTTTTTCTCAAGCTCAACGGTGAGCCTGCTCACAACCACAATCCAGATATAATTTGCCAGAAAAAGTACGATGCCAAGTACCTTGTATCCGTCGTCACATACCGCATCATCGCAGATATTTCCCCACACATACATAGAAAACAGCAGGCTGTTAATGATGGTCATGGCGTTGGCTATCCCGATGGGTACTCCAATCCCCTCCTCTATCCGCGCTATCTCTTCTTCACTCTCGCCGTCCCACGCAGCAGCCCTGCGGCTGTACACCAAATAAACCCCTATCGCCATACCCGCCGATACAACGCTTATGCCGATGTAGAACCATGGCAGTCCCTTCATCACATAACCGCTCACATAATCTGCCATTCCCGCAAAATCAACACCGTTTTTCTTAAAGTAAGCTATAGCAGCTCCGATACAGAAACCAAAAATCATGCTTGCAATCATTATCGCGATAAAAATCACAAGATTCTTAGTCCCCGAACTCTTTTTCTTCTTATCTTTATTATCCATTTTGTCCCCCATTACACTATAGTCCATTACACAGTTCCCGAATCACTTCTTTTTCTTTTCAAAAGAATGTACCCAATCCGACTTGAGCAAAAATGTCATGAACACTATGGAGCTCAGCGTCCATGTGAGCGGATATGCCCACGATATAACCGAGAAGTTCGGTATGAAATGAAGTGTCGTCGTGACATATATTATTCTCACACCACACCAGAATGCCAGCATCGTTATCATCGGCACTATTGATTTGCCGCATCCCCTGAGCACGCCTGCCGCACAATGTGAAAAAGCAAGCAGGAAAAAGAACAGACATATTATCCTCGCATGCCTCTCTCCTATCGCAACCGCTTCATCCACATTGACAAAGAAACGCAGCAGCTGTGGGGCAAACAGATAGACAATCACGCCTATAATTTCAGCGAGAACTACTCCCGATGCAATACCGAATGCTGCTCCCTTCTTTGCCCTGTCATACTTCTTTGCTCCGAGATTCTGTCCGATAAAGGTCGGAAGCGAAATCGACATGCTCGTTATCGGCAGGAATGCAAAACCTTCTATTTTGCTGTATGCTCCCACACCCGACATCGCATACGAGCCAAATGAATTGATGTTGGTCTGAACAACCATGTTTCCGATACTGATAACCGAGTTCTGGACTCCGTTCGGAAGCCCCTGGACTATAACCTCACCCATATATTCCGGATAATATCTCAGCGCGCGAAGCTTAAGTCTGCCAGCTCCATCCGTTCTGCACATTTTCACAATGCACATAACCGCACTTATTTCCTGTGCTATGACGGTCGCAACTCCAGCACCTGCAACGCCGTACCCTAACACTGCCACAAACAGCAGGTCGAGCAGCACGTTCACAATCGAGGACAGCACAAGATAATACAGCGGATGTATACTGTCTCCGAGAGCCCTCATTATAGCCATTCCGATGTTGTACATTATTATGGTGGATACACCGCCAAAATATATCCTCAGATATGTAAGCGACTCGGGCATAACCTCCGCCGGAGTTTTCATTATGGTGAGAAGCCACGGTGCAAGCAGCATCCCCACGGCTGTTGCCAGCACCGACGCAATTATTCCGAACAGAAAATTCGTATGAACCGATTTTTCAACCGCATCATAGTTTTTCGCTCCAAAGTACTTCGATATTACAACTCCTCCTCCGGTGGCAACACCATTGAAAAAACCGATGACAAGAAATGTCATGCTCCCGGTCGAGCTCACGGCAGCAAACGCATTATTGTCGGCAAAATTTCCCACGACCCACGCATCCGCAACATTGTAGAGCTGCTGTAATAACTGCCCTAAAAACAGCGGTATGGCAAATGCCAGAAGTCCCCTTCCTATAGGTCCTTCCGTCAGATCTCTGCCACTGTTGTTTCTGTTTTTGCTCATTTCATTCCTCTTTTTTCCATTTATCATCACAAGGAGGCATTTCCTCCCCCTTTGTCATGTATATTCTGTCAAACCTGTTATCCGATGAAGACGTATATATTCCAATCTCATGCTCCCCCTCAGGAATCTCCTGCCTCCACAGCCTGATCCAGCGGTATACGCGCTCGCCACAGTAATTGCCTATCCGCTCACCTCCGGCAAGCTGCTCCCTTGGAAGCATAACCCCGTCTATATCCGCGAGAAGCTCAGCTCCGTCGTAGCTTTCATTCTTCATCAGAAGCCATAAGGTATAGCTTCCTCCATCACATGCAATCCTGTAATGAAGTGACGGCTTATCAGCCTCGTATGTCTCTCCCGGCCTTCTTATATACATGGCGATTCCCGTCCTGTTATATGATTCACTCAGACAGTAATCCCATACGCCATCTGCATACGCATTTCTATTATCTGCAAGAACAGCCCCCATGTCAATCCTAATTGTTCCGTTCCTTTCGTAAAAAGGCTTATCTGCCATGGAAATAAGCTCCTGTGCGGTGATTGTATATGACGGATATTCCATCGAATAATTCCACTCAATCACGCTGTTGGTATCAGGAAGCGTATTTGAACCCGGAGTTACACCGGCGACAAGCATCGGACGCGGTTTCAACTTCACTCCGGCATAAAGTGCATCCCGGACTTTGTCGGACGCAACGTTGATACCCTGCCCTTCACACGGCAGCTTCTCATCTGATTCTGCCTTCATCCCGCATGCGTTTCCACCGAACATGCTCTCCTTTATATCTTCCGTATAAATCACAATACGGCTGAATGCAAAATACCTGTCCACAGCATAGACTTGAAGAATGTGCTCCCCCTCCGTAAGCCGAGGAAGTTCAACGGTAAGCTTATCAACATTGTTGAGAATGTTGAGCTTCCATGTTCCTCTCCACTCGTCATTTGACCGGCTCTCAACAGTAATCCTCTCTCCCCCGTCAATTGAAAGCTCCGCTCTTATTCTGCCCGTTGAGTTAAGTGAAGGAAATCTGTGAAGCTCAAGCACAGCATTGTCGACAGCTTTCCTAATAAAGAACTTAAAGCAGACTCCGGTTTTATATACATTCTTTCCGATTGCCGAAGCGTCCGCTTCAAGAAGAGAGCCATGGTCACGCCCAAGGCGTCTGACCTTATGCCAGCCCGTACCATCAAGCACATCGCCTGCACGGTCTGCCTCCATGACAACCGAACCGCCATCATCGACAGCGCATATCCGGCTCATTTTCATAAGCTTCCCATTGACACTGACCGGAATGTCAAAACTCTGTCCCGTCTCCTCACAGCGCAGGACTATGCTTCCGTTTAGTATATCTGACATCCCCTTTTCGCTGCTGTCATATATCTTTTGCGAAGGCTTAACCAAAATCCGCTTCTCCGCTCCGACCCTGATGTTCACCCTGTTAACCGCAATGTTATCCTGCAGTATATCAATCCACTCAGGTACCTCAAGGTCAACTGTAAGCTCACCCTCACCTGCATTCGATAATTCCAGCCATTTAACCGCAGGCTTAACAAAATCAAGCCCCTCATCATCATTCCACAATGTGACAACAAGCCTTCTCTCTATCTTATCAAGTGGTACAAGCGGAACGACACACGCCGGAAACATGGCCGTCCTTGGAGGCGGAAAATCCTCAGGTGTGAGTATCCCGGACCACTTGCCGTCAGCCATCACATTGTTATAGTAGAAGAGAAGCTGCCTTCTCCTATCGTCGTACTCTCTGCAAAGAGCCGCATACTTATATGCCGCCTGTGCCTTTTGCTGTTTCGTACACAGTGCGCTCCTGTCCGCATAGTAATACATACAATTAGTATAGTATGCCGCATGAATTTTCATAAGCCACATCTCATAGAAAGCATCCTTTTCATCATCCGGCAGTGAAGCATATACTTCATCGGCAGTCCTTACAAGCTCATGATACCTATTGATTCTCTCCGTCGCTTCATCACCGTAAGCCGTCTGTGAAAATACATCGCTGTCCATAAGCTCAATCTTACGAACATTGGTGAGCTGTGAAAAATCATTCAGAACACATGCCATCTTTTCCCCATGATTTCCCGAAAAAGTCTCATTTATCCACAGCTTCAGGTACTCATCAACATCGTCCGTTCTCCTCTGCGGATTTTCCTTTCCGACTTCCCACGCGAATCTGAGATAAAACGTAATCTCCTGTTCAAGAGGCTTGATTGCACCGACATTGAGCACCCACACCTTTCTTATTCCCTCGCACCACGCCTTATAGAGTTCATTTCTCGTGTGTGCAAGCGGGATGGAATTTATGAAAAGGTAGGACATCCCCGGACCAGCCCAGTAGGAGTTGTGGTAATATATTCCGTTGCCGCCCTTTCTGTTCTTCTCTTTATCGCCCGGATAACGCCTTATGTATCCGTAGTTGTCATTTGTCCATATAAGTGTCAAGTCCTCCGGCACACGAAGCCCGTTGTCATACAGCTCGAGCACCTCCTTATAGGGTACAAAGCTCTTTAGCGGTTCCTTATCAAGCGTCTCCGAAAGAATCTTCTCCTGTGCATCTATTATGGTCTGCAGAAGCTCAATCTTAGCTTTTCTAAGCTCATCACCCTGAAGTCCCTTAAGGCTCTTTGTCTCGAATCCCGAATCATGTATTCCTCTCATTCCGAGCGTATACCCTACCTCGAAGTCCTTGTTCTGCTCCACACTCTCACGCCAGTATTCGTTGAGCGCATCCCTGTTTTTCCCGGGAATAGAATAGTCGTACTCGACATCCTTATACCCTTTCTTTTCAAGCCACGGATACCACTCCCTGTTGTTGCTTCTCATAAGCATGTCACAATGTGATGTTCCGACGACAATACCCATCCTGTCCGCAAGTTCTCCGTTCTCACGTTTCACATTGAACGAATTGACATGCATCGCAGGCCATATATAGTTGGCACCAAGGCGCAGGAGAAGCTCGAAAATCTTCTCATACGCCTTAACTCCGATAGTCTCCTCGCCGAGGTGAAGTCTCACCCACTTATCGAGCTCCTCCTCATCGTTGATAAATATGCCACGGTACTCGACCGACGGATAATCGCTGTAAAAGTGTCCGTCAGGCAGCACCGCCTTGTCCCTGTGCTTAACCGGAACGTCGGCAAAATAATACCACGGTGACACACCGAGCCATCTGCTGAGCTCGTATATTCCGTAAATAATACCACGGCGGTCCTGTCCTTCGATATAGAGCACGCCGTCCTTCACGCTGTGCGAATACGCCTCCCGGTGTCCAAGCTCCGCCTGACGGATGACTATGACAGTCCCGCTCCCATTTCGGCAGGCATCATCTTCTGCTGTCTCTCCCGCCCTTCCGTGTGCCTCACCGCTAAAGCTTAATGTGACGGCAATTTTACCTGAAAAAACCTTCCCAATATCGCCTGCAAGATTGCGCGCGGCAATTTTTACCGCCTCATTCTGCTCACCGCAGAATATTTTGACCGCTCCTCCTGATTGCAGCTCCCAATCCATGATATATTCCCTCCGAATCTGTATGATTATCTTACACGCTGTCTCAATTTCATATCATAAGGCTATTGTACCACAAATCCGCTCAGCATAGCTTAAAAATTGCCTGTGCAAGTCCCTTAAAGCTTCTCCTTCTGCCACTGTGCGGTGTCATATGGTCTGCCGCCCTGCCGCTCGAGGTTCCGAGAAGTTTCACCTCCGAGAAGGCTTTCAAATCAAGCCCTGCATTCAAAGGCTTTTCAAAGTCTGATATTATAAGCTCCACACTCATGCCGTTGTCCGAATTACAGCTTACCCTGACATATTTTTTCGCAGAATTGTCCTTATCCGCGGCTAAATCTGCACAAAAGCTCAGTTCACACTCCTCATTTGGCACGGTATTACCGTACTCATCGACAATGGCAGCATTTACGATTATTATATCATTTTCACCATGCTCAAGCCAAAGCTTAATTTCCTTTGCCGCCCCGCAGGTCACAAGTTCATCCCTCGCCGTACCGCCATCGCCGACAGCTATAAGCTTTCCCGCCTCATAGCTTACAGCCTTCCAGCAAAGATACCCGTAGCAGCTTCCCGTCCTTTTGCCGAGACTTCTCCCATTCACGAAAAGCTCTGCCTCCGAACAGTTGGTAAACACAACCACATCCTTTTTCTCCCCCTCCGTTCCGTTCCATGAGCAGGCTATGTGGATAAGGGGGTCGTTCCTACTACCATTACCATGATGTGTACGAAATATATCTGCTGTTAAGCGGCAGACGCTATATGATTATTGACGGAAATGTCTTTGAGACCAACGGCGGTGATGTCGCCATCATAAGACCGGGCGCGCTGCACAGAAGCTACGGGGATGCGAGCTACCGCGGAATATGCTTTAATTTTTCCAACAATTACCTCAACAGATACTACACGCCCGAGGCAAAATCCGCACTCCTGCGCTGTCTTAACACCAACATAATTTCTCTCCCCGACGATATAACCGAAGAGATTGTCCGCCTGTCAACAGCCTGCTCACAGCGCCCTGAGCTTGATTTTGCTTACTTCTCAACCATTCTCGGACTGCTCAGCTCACAGACGGCTGCCCGCATCAAGGGCACTCCTCTGACAGGAAACAACAAAGAACTCGCCAAGATTACCTCCTATATCAGTAGTCACTATACCGACATAAAGGGACTTGACGAGCTCTGCCGTGAATTATTCATTTCAAAGGGTTATCTGTGCAGCTTCTTCAAGGCACATACGGGCGAAACTCTCATCCACTATATAAACAGCCTCAAAATTCAACATGCCTGCGTCCTGCTGTCCGACACTGACAAGCCAATGGGTACAATCGCGGAGGAATGTGGCTTTGAATCGACGGCATACTTTAACCGCGTGTTCAAAAGCTATGTCCGTCTGACTCCGGGTGCTTTCAGGCGAAGCCGCACCATCACATCGGAAATACCGTAATATACTGAAACATAAGTATGAAATGGCAGATGCTTCCGCCCATCACAAAGAGGTGAAAAATCTCGTGCGAACCGAACTCCTTGTGCTTTGCGTCAAAGGCGGGAACCTTTAGTGCGTAAACCACACCCCCGACCGTGTAAATGAGTCCTCCGGCAAGCAGCCAGTAAAAAGCCGCTCCCGAAAGTGCCGTATATATCTTTGAGAATGCTATCAGGCACACCCATCCCATCGCAATATACAACACGGATGAAAACCACTTAGGGCACGTAATCCAGCACAGCTTTATCACTATTCCGGCAATCGCAATTCCCCACACCAACGCAAGCATCACATATCCGATTGTCCCATTTAACACGACAAGACATATAGGCGTGTATGAACCTGCTATCAGCACGAAAATCATGGTGTGGTCGAGCTTTCGCAATATGGTCTGAACCTTGTCGGATGCCTTCACCGAATGGTAGGTTGCACTTGCCCCGTAGAGTAACGTCATGCTTACCACAAATATTCCGAGTGAAATAAAATGTATTCTGTCAGGCGCCTTCGCCGCCTTTATAAGAAGCGGAACCGCTGCAAGCATCGTCATAAGCATTCCGATAAAATGCGTGATTGCGCTCCATTTATCCTTAAGACCCTTCTCCTCAATATTCTCGATTAATGTTCTCATGTTCATGCTCCTTTCCAAATCTGAAACCATTCAGGCATTCTGATATTCAGATTAAGATATCTGAATTTTGTGTTAGTATAAGTATACCCGTTTCATGGTTATTTATTCCGCGTTTTGCATTTTCTTTTGCTTTGTGATGTAGTTTTTAATACTACTTGTTGTATATTTGTATGCTATCACATTTATTTTTAAAATGCAACCTTTTTATAAAAGAAAGTAAATCCAACTTGAAACGTCACAAAAAAAGTAATAAAATATATTTGACATCTTTGTTTTGATTACCATAAGGAGGAATATATGAATTACGACGAGAATGCCTTTAAAGAGAAAGCCAACCGCAAAGCGCGGCGTATATGGCTGATATTTGCACTTCTTCTGTCCGCCAATTACGGAAGCGACGCGGCAAGCGGTGTATATCCTGCATCTGACTACATTGTTTTTCTGATACTTTGCTGGCTCCCTTTCCTTTCAGGAGAAATTCTTCTCCGCGTGAAGGGCAAAGCTACTGACAAGTACAGATATGATTTGGTAATCGGATATGGTATTTTTTATACCTTTGTATTATGCACGACCGAATCGTCCATCGCCTTCACGTATATTCTGCCTGTCACAAGCCTCCTTGTTATATATAAGAACAAGAACTTTATGATAAAATGCGGAATTGCCAACACAATAATAATTGTTGGTGCCGCTGTTTTTCGTTATATGTCCGGCTTCAACTCGGCTGCCAACATGAAGGATTACCAGCTGCAGCTCTCCTGTATCATCCTGTGCTATATATGTTATGTAATGTCAATCAAGCATCTTAATGAATCTGATGGTGCCATGACAGACAGCATCAAGGCTGATTTAGACAGAGTTGTCACAACGGTTGAGAAGGTCAAGACCGCAAGCAATACCATCATGGACGGCGTCACCGTCGTAAGCGAATTAGCTTCAGAGAATAAGCACGGAGCCGAGGTCGTTGTTCTGGGTATGAACGAGCTCACCGACAACAGCAGCCGGCTTATGAACAGTACCGCATCATCTCTTGATATGACCACTGATATCAATTCACAGGTTCAGAATGTCGGCGGTCTGATAGAGCAGATGGTATCCCTCACCGGCGAATCGATTGAACATGCTACCGTGAGCGGTGCAGACCTTGAGGAACTTGTAAAGACTGCACATACAATGTCGGAGCTCTCATCAGAGGTAGACAGAGTTCTTCACGATTTCAAATCCGAGTTCGAAATGGTTAAGCAGGAGACAGGAACCATCCAGAACATTTCGGGTCAGACCAATCTTCTTGCACTCAACGCCTCCATCGAGGCAGCCCGTGCAGGCGATGCAGGCCGTGGTTTCTCTGTTGTAGCCGACCAGATTCGTACGCTCAGCACCGAGACAAAGTCATCCTCAGGACGAATCGAGGACGCTCTCATCCGCCTCGACGAGACATCCGCTAAGATGACCGCATCCATCGAGGAGACGCTCAAGCTTATTGCCCTGACTCTTGATAAGGTTACTATCACAGGAAAAAATGTAGAGAAAATCACATCAGATACAAAGCAGCTCGGAGACCACATTCAGGTTATCGATAATGCCATGAAGGATGTCGAGAACTCCAACCATCAGCTTGTCGATAACATGGAGCAGGTATCCGACATAGTTAAAAACATGAACAACTGCATCTCTGACTCCGACGAGACCAGCAAGAGAATGCTCAGCAAATACGATGAAAGTGCAGCCAACATCAATGAAATCGAGGATGTCATCGAAGCACTTATGTGTGAGCTTGGAATCGGAGGTTTCATGGGCATTGAAGATGTATCTGCCGGAATGAAGGTTATTGTCAAGGTTGATAATACTGAGTATCATGGAGAGCTTGACAGTCAGTCCGACAACGGCATTACCGCTCACTTTAAGAACATTCCCGTGGCAAAGAAGTCTCAGGCCTGCAATGTAAATGTCACTGTCGGCAATGTGCTCTACTGCTGGGATAAAGCAGAATTCGTTTCGAACGACGGAAAGACAGCTTCAATACGAATCAGCACAAGACCTAAGATCACCAACCGCCGTAAATACCCAAGACTCGATATGTCCAATCCTTGTAGGATTACCGTCAAAAAGACCGGAGAGGTCTACAACGGCAACCTCGATAACATCAGCGCTAACGGCTTTGCCCTTGTCTGCCACGACAACTTCTTTGCAGACAACAAGGGAGCAGATATCTCGGTTGAAATTGAGAATTTTGCACTTTCGGCACATAATATCGTCGAAGGAAAGATTATCAGATGCACTGACGATGACGGAGTATATCTCGTCGGCTGCCAGATGCCTGAGGATAATTACTATATAAGAGAATATGTAGAAGGTAAGCTGCACAAATAATACCATGCAGTGAGTTTACGTCAATGATATTCACAATCCGCTTCGCTGCCTGCTCATATAAAACCGTTGCTTCGCATCTCATCAGGTACCGGACCTGAATCCGGCAAAAGAGAACCCTCATCACCCAAGTGTAATGAGGGTTTTCTGTTATATACAATTAAAGCTTATATTTAAAGTACACTATTCAGCATCAATAAAATCCATCGGATTTACACTTGTATCTCCCTTATCAAGTCTGAAATAGAGATTACTTCCCTCAACCGTATAATACTGACTCGGAGCCGCAACAGAGGCAATCACATCGCCACGCTTTACCTGGCTTCCAACGCCCACCGTAAGATTCTTAAGCTGTCCGTAAGTCATTACATAATCATTTCCGAGTGCAATCTCCATTGTAAGGCCTGTCTCATTAGTCTCATACACCGCAATTACGATTCCATCAGCTGCCGCTGACACGACCGAATCCTCATCAGCACTTATTATAATCGCCGGATTGCATCTGTACACATCAAGTGTCGGAAAGTAGATTGTATTGGTCATATTATAATTGAGTATGACATTTCCTGATGCCGGCCACATCATCGTGCTATCCTCATTAAAGCTGTAGCCTAATATAGTGGCCGTGCTTGCACTTACCGGAGTCGCTTCACTGTCAACATTTTCGGAAGCCGGAACATCTGCCGCTGCAGGTTCACTTACATTTTCTGCTGACGGCTCCTGTGTGTCTGTGTTTGCTGCGACCGCCTGTCCTTCATCTGCTGCAGCAGACGGCACAGCTTCGTCTCCGCTTTTATCAGCAGTTTTCGTACCTTCGGCATCATCTCCTGTGCTTGGCACTTCAAGTGCCGTATCGATTTCCGCATCGATTTCGCCAGTGACTTCAGCCGCTTTTTTACCGCCTTTGACATCCTCTGCATCTGTGGTGTTTTCAACATGTCTGTCATCCCTGCTCTCCTCCTCCCTCTCATCTGCCTGCATTATCGTCCCATTATCAGGATTCTCACTGCTTAAAGCCTCGTTAATCTCGTTGAGGTCAATATAATTATGCTTGTTTTCCCCCTGTGAATTATTGCTTTTAAGTATAGATACTACTCCTACCACCAAAGCAACCATGATGGCAAGAGAGATGACGGTGGCAAATACTTTCTCCATGTCCACCTTATTCTTTCTTCTATTCAAGGCAACCTCCTCTTGCTGAATCGGTATATCGTGAGCATGCTCATTATTCACATACACCTTTTCGCATTATCAATTTTCCTGAGTTATACTCAGAGCTGTGCTGTCTTTATCGTTACAGCTCCTTTACTCTTGATAATAGGATTGCCACCGCTTTTTATTTTATACATGTTATATTTTCAAAATAATAGTTAAGTATTTCCTTATATGATGCCCCCTGTTCCGCTTTTTTTGCAGCTCCGGCAACGGATAAGCCGTAACCGTTCCCATTACCTTTTACCGTAAATCTTATTCCCTCATCCGTCTTTATATATGTAAATGAAGGTGAAGCAAGCCCTGTCATTGATGCAAATGTATCTCCGTCAACGACAACATTTCCCACCTGAATAAGCACAATGTAACCGCCTGTTGTCTTTTCAACCACTTGAAGCTGCTCTGCAGCATTCCTTTCGTCAAAATACACATCCTTGATATTTTTCTTAATCAGAGCCGCAAACTCCTTGTCCTCAAAATCATATATATTGATGTAATCATCCTCTAAGCTGTCCTCCGTCTGCATTACCTCACACAGATAACTGCATTCGTCACGCAGATTTCTGGTATATCCGCTCGTAAGCATGTGGCAATAAGGATATATCGTCGTACCTCCGTTAGTTATCTTCTCTCCCTCTGTCCGGCGTACTGCAAGCATAACAGCCGCCTTCTTTTCCTGCCACGCCTCTCCCCATCGCTCCTCAAGCTCAATATCATTAAAGAAAACCGTGTCATTCTGCAAATTGTTTTCGTTACACCATACAATATAAGTACGGCACATTACAGCCATTGCTTTTAAAAATTCTTCATTACTGCAATAATCGTAAGCCGGTGCAATAACGCCGGCAATATACTCCTCGATATCCATACTCTCACTCCCGACAGCATAGTTCATGCTTACTGCCATCTGTTTGTCCTTCCCCGTAAGCGATTCCGTCAGGGCAAGCCCTATTCTTTCCTTATCAAGTCCTACTCCGCTTAGGATTAACGTGATGGTAAATGGTATAAAAAAAACTGCCGCAAGGCAGCAGACTGCAAATTTAAAGGTTCTCTTCATGCAAAACACCCCCTGCACATATTGTATGCAGAGGGTGATGTTTTTATTTCATATTATTTGATGCATTTTAAATGCAGTCAGCATCCGTAAGCTCAACCTTGACCTTCTCAAGATGCCATATATCGCGGACATATTCCTCGATGGTTCTGTCTGAAGTGAACTTACCGCTGCATGCTGTATTGAGCATTGCTGAGCGTGCCCATCCTTCGGTATCGCGGTACTTCTCCTCTATCTTCTTCTGAGCATCGGCATAGGAACGGAAATCCTTCAATATAAAGTATACATCCGCACGGTTGCCGCCCTGAGCATGAAGAAGAGAATCATATATCTCACGGAACATCTCCGGATCCTCAGGTGAATAGAAGCCGTTAATAAGCTGCATGAGCACCTGTCTGATATCCTGGTCATTGTTGAAAATATCCATCGGATTATATCCGCCCTCGTTCTCGTAGCGGATAACCTCATCTGCTCTGAGTCCGAAGATGACAGCGTTGTCCTCTCCTACCTCGTTCACAATCTCAACATTGGCACCGTCCATTGTTCCGAGCGTAATTGCACCGTTTAACATGAACTTCATGTTGCCTGTACCTGATGCCTCCTTAGAAGCCGTCGAAATCTGCTCACTGACATCGGCTGCCGCGAATATAATCTCCGCATTGGATACACGGTAATTCTCTATAAATACAACCTTAATCTTGCCGTCAATTGACTTATCGTTATTGATAACATCAGCAACATTGTTGATGAGCTTGATTGTAGCCTTGGCTCTCTTGTAGCCTGCCGCTGCCTTCGCACCAAAGATAAATGTTCTAGGATAAAAATCCATCTCCGGGTGTTCCTTTATCTGGTTGTAGAGGTACATTACATGAAGTATATTGAGGAGCTGTCTCTTGTACTCATGAAGTCTCTTTACCTGAACATCGAATATGGAGCGCGGGTCAACCTCAATTCCGTTGTGCTCCTTAATGTACTCGGCAAGTCTGACCTTGTTGCGGTACTTAATCTGCATGAACTCACTTCTGCTCAGCTCATCATCAGCATATACCTTGAGCTTGCTAATCTGCGGAAGGTCTGTAATCCAGTCGTCGCCAATCTTCTTTGTTACCCAGTCTGCAAGAAGCGGATTGCCGTGAAGAAGGAATCTTCTCTGTGTAATGCCGTTGGTCTTGTTGTTGAACTTCTCAGGCATCATCTCATAGAAATCCTTAAGCTCCTGCTTCTCAAGAATCTCTGTGTGAAGCTTTGCAACACCGTTAACTGAAAAGCCTGCAGCGATTGCAAGGTGAGCCATCTTAACCTGTCCGTCGTACACGATTGCCATCTTGCGGATTTTCTCCTGATTGCCCGGATACATGGTCTTAATCTTCTCGACAAAGCGTCTGTTAATCTCCTCGACAATCTGGTATATTCTCGGAAGAAGTCTTGAAAACAGCTCAATAGGCCACTTCTCAAGTGCCTCCGCCATGATTGTATGGTTAGTGTATGCACATGTCTTTGTTGTTATATCCCATGCCTCATCCCACTCAAGTCCCTCGTCATCAAGAAGGATTCTCATAAGCTCTGCCACCGCAACCGTAGGATGCGTATCGTTGAGCTGGAAGCATACCTTCTCAGGGAACTGATGAATATCGCTGTGCTTTTCCTTAAACTTGGCAACCGCTCTCTGTACACTCGCCGAAATAAAGAAATACTGCTGCTTGAGTCTTAACTCCTTGCCCGCATAATGATTGTCGTTAGGATAAAGAACCTCAACAATATTCTTTGCAAGATTCTCCTGCTCTGTAGCCTTCTGATAATCTCCCTTGTCAAAGAAATCAAGATTGAAATGCTGTATAGGCTCTGCATCCCATATTCTGAGTGTGTTTACCACGTTGTTGCCATAGCCGACAATAGGAAGGTCGTATGGAACTGCATTTACACACTGATAATTCTCCTGCACAAAATGATCTCTTCCGTCATCTCCTCTGTAGCATCTTACATAGCCGCCGAATTTAACCTCAACAGCATACTCGGAACGCTTAACCTCAAACGGATTGCCATCTCTAAGCCAGTCATCCGGAACCTCGAGCTGATAGCCGTCTCTTATCTCCTGCTTGAACATTCCGTACTTATACCTGATACCGCATCCGTAAGCAGGATAGCCGAGTGTTGAAAGTGAATCAAGGAAACATGCGGCAAGTCGTCCGAGACCTCCGTTGCCAAGTGCTGCATCCGGCTCCTGATCCTCAATCACATTGATATCAAAGCCAAGTTCCTCAAGAACCTCCTTAACCTCCTTATAGCAGCAAAGGTTGATCATATTGTTGCCGAGTGCTCGTCCCATAAGGAACTCCATCGACATGTAATATACAGTCTTTACGTCCTGCTTCTCATATTCCTTCTGTGTCGCAATCCATCTATCGATAATCATATCCTTGACGGCATACGCAACAGCCTGAAATACCTGCTGCTTAGTGGCCTCCTCGATATTCTTTCTGTAAATGTTCTTGACATTGTCTAACACTGACTTCTTGAAGTCCTCTTTGTTGAAAACAACGGTATCCATACAACACCTCCATAAACTTTATAATAATATCTGACCCGTAGACTCCGTTTCTATCATGACGTTGAACAATTTTACTATATTACCGACGGACACGCTCTCGCTACATTACAGCTCGTAATGGTGCATAGGCAGCAAAAATACTGCTGCCAAACACCAACGGCTGTAAAGAGTCCGTCTTGCAATATAGTAAAACTGTTCAACTGTTTTGTCACATGTTATTAAAGAGTACAGGCAAATAATTCCTATTCATAATAGTATGCCAAATATCCAAGTTATGCAAGGTTTTTTATTCATTTAATATGTAAAAATACAGCCAATCCAAACTATAAAATGTGCAAAAAATAAGGTGTCATAACATATTCATTATCTGAAATATGTTATGACACCTTATTTATATGATGTTAAGGTCAAATAGGCTAAAAATTTGCCATGTATAACGTGATATATTTATGCGTATCGCGACTTTAGTGAGAAGCTTAGTTGTTCTTAGGACTCTGCTTCGAGCAACCGGAGCGATATGCATAAATATATCCCGTTATACGTTCAAAACCTAATACACCTATTTGACCTTAACATCATTATATGTATTTATTTTTACGCCTGCTTTATCATGCAGTACTGCGTAAGCCCGAAGTGTTTCTGTATCGTGTCATACATCTGAAACCCGAAGTGCTTATACATGTCCACATTTTTCGGATTATGCGTCTCTAATGATATCATCATTTTATGCTTGTCAGCATAGTTTACAACCTCATCGATAAGCTTTGCCGCTATTCCGTGATGCTGTAGCTCAGGGTTCACAGCAAGATATATGATATGAAGTCTGTTATTCTGGTGAAGCTGGTCCGTCCAGCTTGAATTGAGGTAATCCCGTCCTATGATAAAGTTTTTAAGTGTTTTCATCGACGGATCTTCCTTCATGAGATAACCGTCGGTCTTAATCTCCGCAAGTGCCTCTGTCAGATAAAAATGCAGGAGATTGTACGGCTCTGCCTCGTCGGATACAACAAGAATACCATTGATTTCTTCGCTGTCAGCGAATATCTCGCAGGTCTCATAGAACTCGTCGAGGTCACACTTAAAGAGCTCAGGCATCAGTCTCTTTCTGACATCCTCATCCGGTATCATGCTTACATAAAGCGGATCCTTCTCAAAACACTTAATCAACAACTGCTCCAACTTAGGAAAATCTTCCTTTTTCACTCGATATAACGTGTCACTTGTCATAAAGCTTCCTCTTTTTGATTTTTTATGTTATGCGCATGGCATATACATTTGACATAAATAATAACTGTGATTTCTCCGTTATTTAAACTCTCGAAATCACAACATACATTCGCAAATCGGGCTATGTCCTTATTGCTCATGTCTGTATTCCTGTCGACGGGGTTATTATAGCACATTTCCTGAAAATCAACTACCTTTTCTCATCAATATAAAGCTGCACCCTGTTCTGAATTATCGCCACGGTATCGTCAAGGCTTCTGCTGCCTGCAAAGTATGCCTGCGCCTCCTCGTCGATTATCGCATAGATGGCACTGTCGTAATCTCTCATGCCTATGCAGTTGTCGAGAAGATACGCTGTCCTCTCCTTTATGTACTCCGCATCGTCCTCCAGCTTTCGTGATTCAAGTGCTTTATCAATATTCTCATCGACATACTTATTCATGATAGGAAACATTCCCGACATCTGGAAATCTTCGTCAAGAAAGCTCTTTACGAACTCCCATGCCGCATCCCTGCTTTCCGACTGCTCATTTACGGCAAGTCCGAAGAAGAAACCGACTACGGCATCGCCACCCGATGCAGGGATTCCGACATACTTTACCTCACTGTCCCCGAAGTAGAGCTTCTCATCCCACATGAGGTTGCTTCCCATATACATGAGAACCTCGTCGCGGTCGAGCTGACCTGCGGTTGAATTTTCACCCTGAGTGTCTCCGACAGAACTGATGTCAATCTGCTCCGGTGCCATCGCCGCAACCTGCAGCATTGCCTTGAACTCGTCCGTGTCAAAATGACACTCTCCCGTCTCCTTATCGTAAAACTCACCCATTGAATACCACATGAACTCCTGCAAGGTCCATGTTCGGTTGAGTCCCGCAAACGGCACGGCACCCTCATGTTTTTTCATAATATTCAGTAATTCCGTGTAATTCCACGACTCCGCATCGTCAAATGTCGATGCCTTTCCAGCAAAAAACGTAATCTGCGGTTCAAAGTACAGCGCGTACAGCTTTCCGTCCGTCTGCTCCATCTGCTTTAACAGATTCGGAACAAAATCTTCGCGGCTCAGTGCCTCGTCACCGTCGATAAAATCATACAGGTTGGCAACCAGCCCCTTATCCCCAAGATTTGCAAGGTCGATTCCCTCATCGCCGTCATATACATAGAATATGTCCGCACCCACGCCGTTTATGAAGTCATTGTAAAAGTTCTGCCTTGCCACCTCGTAATCGTCAGCGCCATCGCGGTAATCCTTGATTTTTACATAGTATTCCTGATTATATTTGTTAAAATTGAGAATCGGCTGATACACTGATGAGCTTATACCCAAGGCTCCAAGCACGAGCTCCGTTCTCTCCTTCCCCTGTGATGCAGGCACTCTTGAAGCAGTTGCAAGCTCATATTCCATGTCCATTGTGGAAATTCCCGGATTAACTATGCAGAAGCTTCCGTCCTCTCCGACACCGAAGGCTGTGCGCTGGTCTATGTTGATGCCATAGTCGCACGGGCAGAACAGCTTGTCAAACTGCTTTGTATTTTCGTCGTATCTGTATATGTTATTTTTGCCATGAGCATAAAAGCCGCTGTCCGCAATAGTGTTCATCGACGAGTAAACGGCAGAGTTGCTGCTCACATCATACGGGACATCAAGCACCCCGCTAAACGCACCGCCCTGCATATCGAGCTCATATATCCCGCCTTGAACCAGTGAGGAGGTATCTCCGCGCATATTGCACACAACATACCACTTGCCGTCCCCCGACGCAATAAGCTCGAACGCCTCGCTCACGTTGTCAGGCAGGCTTATGCTCCTTGTAAGATTATATTCCTTGTCAAAATACAGTACCTTGCGGTCAAAAATCAGAGCCGTGTTCCCTCCATTGTCCACGACAACGCTCCTGCAGGCAGTGGCATTCCCCGTCACCGATTCGTTCATCGCACTTCCAATACCGACAGTTCCCGTCAACTCCCAGTTGTCATCGTACAGACTGAGCAGTCCCTTTGACGAGTCATAAGCCGCAAATCCGTTTACCGCATTAAAATATGTTGTATATTCGCCGCTGTCAATGCTTTTTTCAGTCTGCTCACCCGTCTGTGTATCCTTTATAACAACCGAATTCTGTCCGCTGCCATTCTGCCATGTGCTAACAACCATATATGTTCTTGTGTCCCTTACAAAGCAGGCCATGCGGGTTACCATCACGTCTGCGTCGTCAGCATCGGTCTCCATCTTCTGCAGTGAGATTGCAGGCACATACGCATAGCCTTCATCCTGATAGTTGTCGGTCTGATTCTTACCTCCGTTTACCACACCGGTGTTACCACCGTCATCTCCGCCGTTGTCCGGCTTACCGCACCCGCTCACTGCGACCATGCACGCCATAACTGCGGTCAGCATGACCGTTGCAAATTTCTTATTTTTCATTAGCTCTCCCCTCTTAATCTCAGGTTAATAAAGGCAGTTATGTATAATCTCCGTTATCTCCTTTACATACTGTGTCGTGTTTTTCACATCAAGTGTAAGATATCTCTGCTGCCGTGCTCTCGCCTCGGTCAGTACCTCAAGCTCGCGTGAAATGTCAGCCGTTTCATCATCGGCATTAAGTCGGTCAATAAGACTTCTCACAACATCATATAGATTTTCGTGGTGGATAATTCTGCCGTAGCCCCATTTCAGCCTCTCGCGCGGCTGGTTGAGCACATAGCCCGTAAAATACTCGTACACCGCCCTCTCGAATTTGAAAGCGTACTGATTGTTGTCTATTCTGTATATCCAGTTGAGTGCATTCTTGATTCTGACAAGCGGTCTTTCGGCATCCTTTTCAGCGCTGAGAGCGTCAACGGCCTTTCCGAGGAACACTCCATCGTTCATCGCGGTCTCATAAGGGAACAGCACATCGTCCTGCCAGTTCAATGTTACAAGTGTATCCTGTGCCAGCGCAAATGCCTTTAAAAGCTCCGCCTCGATGCGCGCATCGTCCTCATTCCTCGTCATTCTGCCTTCATTCTCTGAACCGTATGTATCATCACCGCCGGCAGACATATCCTGCGGGTAATTTCTTCCCTCGATGACCGCATTAACCCTCTGCGCCTCCACCTTTAAGTCGGTGACAGCCTGAATAAATTCATCCGCCGCCTCCCTGTCCTCACATATCTCCCTGTCGAATCTGTGAAGCAGCTCATCGCACACAATCGTGAAATCCACCGGGGCAACATTCAGATTATCAAGTCTCAACAGGATATAAGCGTATAGCTTATGGTGGAAAAGGTACACCTTCTCGTCATAAAACTCGTCACTGTCATACTGTGAGTGATAATGGGATTCCATGAACTTGCCGCCTGCGAACTCATTTACCGTCGACGGAATACCCGATATGGCAACCGAGAAATCGTCCGACCACGTCTGAATAGGTGCCTTGGTCCCCACACCGTCAGGGTATGCCTCATGCAAATTTCCCGGGTACTCCTTTAAAATTCTTCTGAAAAAGTTCCTGTACTCGTAGGTCGAGCGCACATAGTCCTTGTTGCCGTGTGCAAATGCCGGAAGTTCGAAATTCAAGTCGGCAATGACCTTTCCCTTCCACTCAGGGTGAACGGTGAACACCTCCTCGTAGGCGCCTGTCGACCAGTCGTACTTCGAGTTGATCACGCCCCACTCTTCCGCCGCCATCGCGCACAGAACAATCGTGTTGCGCGGCTTGTAATCACTCTTTATGAGCATTCTCCCTATCTCGATAAGCATACTGACAGCCGTGTTGTCATCCTGAAAGCCTGAAAAATACGAATCATAATGTCCCGACAAAAGTATCATTCTGTCCGGATTCTCTCCGGGAATCTCACCTACGATATTGTATGTTTCAGCTCCCGGCATAACCTTTGTATATGCGTCAAAGAGAACCGTACATTCTCTTTTGCTGCCATCCTGCATACACTCCCGTATGAACCGGGCATCCGCTCTCGATATTGAGAATGCCGGTGCGTCAGAAGGTCCCGCTATGTCCTGCGCGTTCAGTGCATTCTCAGCCACCTCGCCGTAGCCGCCCGCCTGAACGGCTATGAAGCCCTTAGCGCCCTTTAATTTTGCCTGATAGACCGGGAAATTAATCCACCACTCCTCGCGCTGGTTAATCTCCGCCATGACAAGCTTGCCCTCAACGGATATTCCGAGGCGTTCAAGCTCCTCGTAATCCTCAAGCGTTCCCTTTCCTGCATCGACAATCTGCACGCTCTCGTATCCTTCGGTGACAAAATTAGTCTGGTAGGCTCCGAGCTGAAGCTCTCGCTCCGCCCCGCAGGCGCCCGCCTTAATCACCGCACGCTTAAACTCCCACGAGTCCACATCTATCTTATCCTTGCGGACATTTGCAAAGCCAGCCTCCTTCATCCTTTCAAAGATGAGCTCTCCTGCCTCATGCTCCGCCTGCGAGCCCGCGCTTCTGTAGCCCAGCACGGGGTTGCTGCGTATGGTCTCAAGCTCCTTTGCAAGCCTGTACGAATAATTGACATCTGCGCTGTCCAATATATTTTTGATACGTTCCTCACTCAAGCTGCCCATATATCTACCTCGCGTTTTATTGTAAAATAATATAATATCCCCGTCAAAATTTAACTCCCAAGCAATTTATATCCTAAACATACTTACTCTAATTTTCTCCACATAATTATTTCATCTCTGTATGTGCCGTCATCAAATCTCTTCTTTGTCCTCCGTTTTTTAATAGGATACACAATATCTATATCTCTACACAATTATGTTTTCAAAAACATTATGGGATAAATTTTACAACAAATATCCAGTCGTTCTTCCTGTGTTTTCTCTTTTATTTTTTTCAAAAAAAGCTCAACAACAAGATTATTATATTCATATTAAAACGTAAACTTTATTTTTGATTATAATCTTTCGTCATTCCTATCGCAAGGTATATATCTATGTATACCCTATATATTTTATGCATTACTACCGTCCTCTATAATAATTGCCGCTGCGCGGTATCTGAACCAGTTGTTTTCCTTTGTAAAACCGCAATCATACATCATCTCTTGTCCCCCTTGCTAATCAGCTATGACCGTCTTTCTTTTGCCCTTCTTATTCTTCGGGTATTCGCGCAGGCGGATTACATAGTCCAGATTTACAACATTCTCATCGCCGTCCTTTTCGACGACAACAGCGTTGCCGACAACCTCCGTCAAAATTCCGTCAATCGTCCCCGATGCCACCGTGTTAATCAGCACGTCCTTTCCAATAAATCGCTTTGCAAGCTCCTGCATATCCTTATCTCCGTTTCTTCTTTTTATTTTTGCCTCAATGTATTTTTCGGTCTGCTTTCTATTCCTAAACAGCATCCAAAAAACAAATACGAACAGCAAATAGTATATTAACCAGTTACTCACGTTTTCCTCCTAAATCGGGTAATTAAAACAGATATATTATAACATGTCACTTTCCATAATATATACAACAAAAAATGAATTTTAAAATAAATACTGATACCTGTATCGCATCAAGCTTATTTTTCACATTGACTCCCTATTAGAATCCAAAAATCATCTTCCGCCATTCGCCCCTGTGTTTTTCTGATTATAAGCATAGGGTCATAAAACGGAATTCCAAGTGCGTCCAACTGAATTTTTATTTTATCCCTTGTATCAGGAAAACATCTTGATTTTAAAAATTTCTGATAATCTTCATATGTTGGATTGCTGTTAGCTCCAAATGCCCTGAACATAATGTTATTTACATAATTCTTTATCCGTATTTTTTGTTCGACCTCATCGACATCTATGAGTGTACACTTTTTATTTTTGTACATATACCATAACCTCAGCGGATACTTCTGTTCAGGTATTTCCCTTGTCTCCAGCCACTCATCATGTTCCGATAACAAATCAATCAGCAATACAACCGGACCGGTTATTCCTTTGTCACTTGTCTCCCACCGTTCTATAGTCGGCTTTGAAACACCTATCAATTCTGCAAATTCTTTTTGCGTTAGATTTATCTTTTTTCTAAAATTTTTCAGTTCTTCCGCTGTTATATAATCTGATATATTATAATTTTTCATTCCATGCTCCATTTCTGAGCGATTTACTTTGATGCTATCTCACTATATTATTTTCTTGGTGTTTTAAATAAATTAAACCATCAAAATGATTGTTTGTAAACAAGAAAAGCAATCAATTTGATGGTTTTATTAAAAATCTGTTACTTTATATTCACAATCAGCGCTTCCACTCTGATTATTTACAGATATCCCTTATCTGCTTCGCCGCCTCCACCATATTTCTGAGGCTCGCGTCGGTCTCCGCAACTCCCCTCGTCTTTAAACCGCAGTCAGGGTTTACCCATAATTTGTCGCGGTCAATCTTGGCAAGCATTGTGTTGAGCGAATTGACAATCTCCTGCACTGCCGGAACTCTCGGTGAATGGATATCGTACACTCCCGGTCCGACCTCAGTCTCAAAGTGGTTCTCCCTAAGTGCGTCTAATATCTGAAGGTCGGAACGCGATGCCTCGAATGTAATCACGTCCGCGTCCATGTCATCAATCGCCGGAATAATGTCCGTAAACTCACTGTAACACATATGCGTGTGTATCTGCGTCTCAGGCTTGACCCCGCTGTGCGTCAGGCGGAATGCAGGAATGGCAAAGTCAAGGTATTGTGTGTACCGGTCCGTCCTGCGTAACGGCAGCTTCTCCCTCAGGGCTGCCTCATCAATCTGGATAATACCGATGCCGTTTGCCTCAAGGTCAAGCACCTCGTCTCTTATGGCAAGCGCTATCTGCGATATCGACTCCTTTACGGAGATATCCTCCCTCGGAAACGACCAGTTCAAAATAGTTACCGGGCCTGTGAGCATTCCCTTCATCGGCTTGTCGGTAAGCGACTGTGCATATACAGACCACTCAACCGTAATAGGGTTCTTGCGGTACACATCGCCCCATATAATCGGCGGCTTCACGCAGCGTGTTCCATAGGACTGTACCCATGCCTTCTGTGTGAACAAAAAGCCTCCCAGCGCCTCCCCGAAATATTCCACCATATCATTTCGCTCATACTCACCATGCACCAGCACGTCCAGACCTATTTCCTCCTGCCATGCCACGCACTGTGCAATTTTCTTCTTATTAAAGGCTATGTATTCCTCCCTTGAAATATCTCCACGCCTGTAAGCTGAACGGTTTGACTTTACATCCTGTGTCTGCGGGAATGAACCGATTGTCGTCGTCGGAAACTCAGGCAGACCGAATACTTTTTTCTGTATCTTCTGACGCTCACTTCTCTTCGGAAGCCTCACATAATCCTCTTTCCCGACCCCTGCAAGCCTCTGCTTTACCTGTTCATTGACGCAGTCTCTCTCCGCAGTGAACAGCTTCTTATTATTTATGTAAGACTCCGCCGACGTATAATCCTCCAAATCAGCAAGAACACTCAGCTCATGCAGCTCAGAAAGCTTTTCCTCCGCAAATGCAAAATATGACAGATAAGCCTGTGAGAGCTTGTCCTCGTGCTTTAACGTGTAAGGGACATGCAGCAGTGAGCAGGAAGTCGATAGCACGACATTTATATTCTTTTCTTTAAGCTGTGCCAACGTCTTTAATGTGCAGTCGTAGTGATTTCTCCAGATATTTTTTCCGTTCACAAGCCCCGCAAACAGCAGCTTTTCCTGTGGAAAACCATATTTTTCAATCAGTTTGACAGTCTCCCTGCCCTCTATGAAATCAAGCCCTATTCCGTCAAACGCCATTCCGGTCAGGTTCGCGTAAATATCCCTCACATCTCCGAAATAGGTCTGAAGCAGCACCCGGCAGCCGTTTTTGCAAGACAGCACCGCATCATATATTCTGCAAAACAGCTCGATATCCTTATTATCCATATCCTGCACAAGCGCAGGCTCGTCAAACTGTATCCACGCCACCTGATTTTCGGCGCAGCTTTTAAGCAGCTCCTTATACGCCTTTATGAAATCGTCCACATAATCGTCCGCCTCCCTGCTGCCCGTAAATCTGCACAGCCTGAGCATCGTATACGCGCCGATTACCACGGGCTTTGTATCAATTCCAAGCGACCTCGCCTGCTTATACTCGTCTAAAAGCTTACTTGCATACAGCCCGATAACCGTGTCGTCCTCGACCTCCGGGACAATATAGTGGTAATTGGTGTTAAACCACTTCTTCATGGCAAGCGCCTTAACATCTCCCGAGTCCCCCTGATACCCGCGCGCCATCGCAAAATATGTATCCAGCTCTGATAAATTTAATTTCCTGTAACGCTCAGGAACAATTCCAAGCATCACCGCCGTATCCAGAACCGCATCATAGTGTGAAAAATCATTGCTGGAAATATAGTCAATCCCCGCATTTTTCTGCGTGCTCCAATGAATTTTCCTCAACTGTGCTGCTGTCTGCAGCAGCTCCTGTGCACCGATTTCCCCCCTGAAATATTTCTCGGAAGCGAATTTTAATTCTCTTAATGTACCAATTCTCGGAAAACCAATTACCGATGTCTGCATAATAATCCCCTTTTCCGGGCAGGCTGCCGCACCGCCCTCCAACAATATTTTCCCTAATTATAATGGGTGGTCCGGTTATTGAAAAATATATAATTTTATACAGTTGTCATAGCTTAAAGCTATGTCAGTCAAATGCAGCTCTCAGCCTTTTAATTTTCCACGTCCAAATTATCCCTCTCCTCAAGCAGTATCTTTTTAAGCTTCTTAGCCGCAACACTCATAGGACGTTTTACATCATAGACCATACAGATATCGCGCCTTGGAATTACCTCGTTCAGGCATATCTGCACTATCTCATGCCTCCTGATTGCCTGCTCCGCCATCGGCTGCGGGATAAATGCAAGCCCCAGCTCGGCTTTTACCAACGGCAGTATCTGATCCGTGGTAGCCGCCTCAGTATCGAGCTTCATCTCAAGACCGTGCGACATGAAAAACTGATAATAGAACTGGTAGGTCATCGTCTCCCTTCCAAGGCATATGAACGGATAATTCAAAATCTCCGCCAGGCTGAGTTCCTGACTTCCCAGCGCCGTGAAGGTCTTTCCTCCGACCAGTATCTCGCTGAAAGCCTGCAGCTTTACCTCCCTAAGCGGCTCCTTTGCGGTCGTCGGTGTCGTCACAACCGCGAAATCAATCTCCCCGCTCTTGACGGACTGCACCGCCTGCGGGGTTGAATGATTATATATCTTTATCCTTATTCCCGGGTATTCCATATGAAACCTTTTGAGCTTTTTGAGAAGATATATATTAAGCGCCGTCTCGCTTGCCCCGATTGCGATGCTGCCATACTCCAAATCCGCATACTCCATCATCTCGTCCTCCGCGGTCTGTAGAATTGACATCGCCGCTGCGACTCTCGTGTAGAGCCTTTCCCCCTCAGGTGTCAGGCGCACTCCCCTGTTCGTCCGGATAAACAATGTACATTGCGCCGCACTCTCAAGACAATTCATCGCCCTCGTGATATTGGGCTGGCTGTTCCCGAGCGCATGTGCAGCCTTTGTGAAGTTGCTGTATTTTGCAACATAATAAAAAATTCTGTAATATTCAAAATTAATATTCATATTCGCCTCTGTCATAATTTAAAGTTATCGCTATCATATCAATAATACTTTTTACATATCTCTGCATGTTCATTATAATGGACGCTGGTTAAAAAAACAATGCAAAGAAGCACAATAAAGGAGGACAAAGCATGCTGACAGCAGTAACAGGCATAAACTGGGGCGACGAAGGAAAAGGCAGGGTCATCGACCTGCTGGCTGAGAAAGCTGATATAGTCGTCCGCTACCAGGGCGGCAACAACGCGGGGCACACCGTCGTAACCGGACATGGAAAATTTATTCTCAATCTTCTCCCCTCCGGCATACTTCATTCCAAGGTAATCTGTATATTAGGCGATGGTATGGTGGTAGACCCGGAGCATCTGTCAAAGGAGATTGCACAAATCCGTGAGAAGGGAGTGCTCGTAACCCCTGACAACCTGAGGCTCTCCTCAAGGGCTACCATATCCATGCCTTGGCACCGCGCACAGGACGAGCTTGAGGAAAGCCGTCTGGCAAAAACAGGCGCAGCCTTCGGCTCGACAAAACGAGGAATCGCCTACGCCTACAGCGACAAATACAGGAAAAAGACAATCCGTATGGGTGACCTGCTCCACCTCGATGAACCTCGCATACAGGCGCGCCTTAAAATGATGCTCGACTCAAAGAACCTTGAGCTGTCGGGCTGCTACCATCAGGAGCGCATGTCCTATCCGGCTCTGCTCTCATGGTGTGAGAAACAGGCAGCTCTTTTTGCTCCATATATATGTGACACAGGCAGCTACCTTGAAGCCGCTCTCAAAAACGGAAAAAATGTGGTCTTAGAAGCCCAGCTCGGTGCAATGAGAGATATCGATTACGGTATCTTCCCATACACCTCGAGTTCATCCACCATATCCGCCTATGGTCCTATAGGTGCCGGCATACCGGGTGAACATCTAAATCAGGTTGTAGGCGTGCTGAAAGCCTACTCAACCTGCGTCGGTGCCGGTCCATTTGTTGCCGAGAGGGCAATGCCTGAGGCATGGATGGAGGCTCTCAGAAAATCCGGCGGTGAGTACGGAGCTGCCACCGGCCGTCCGCGCCGTGTCGGTCCGTTTGATGCCGTTGCGAGCCTTTACGGGCTGAAATGTCAGAAAGCCGACAAGATTGCCCTTACCAAGCTTGACGTACTCAGCAATCTGGACGTGATACCGATAATTGTAGGCTATCATCATGGCAATGAGACAACCATCTGTTTTGACCCTCTCGAGGATCTGGACTCATGTGAGCCTATAGTTGAATATCTCCCTGGCTGGAAGGAGGACATATCGGCATGCACCGACTATAATGACCTTCCCGACAAGGCAAAGGCATACATAACCCGTCTGGAAAAACTGCTTGACCATGAAATACAATTTATTTCCGTAGGCGCAGAACGAAACCAGTACTTATTAAAGGGAGAATGGATATGAGACACTTGATTGATCCACTGGATTTTACACTTGAAGAAACTCTGAAAATATTGAACCTTGCTGACCGAATTTCAGCAAATCCGTCGGCATATTCACACGTCGCTGACGGAAAGAAGCTCGCAACACTCTTCTACGAGCCGAGCACGAGAACACGCCTCTCTTTCGAGGCAGCCATGTTAAACCTCGGCGGTCAGACCTTGGGCTTCGCCGGAGCCGAGCAGTCCAGCGCCACCAAGGGCGAAACCGTCGCTGACACCGCGCGCGTGGTAAGCTGCTACGCCGATATCATAGCTATGCGCCATCCAAAGGAGGGAGCACCTCTTCGCGCCTCGATGTACTCTGGCGTACCTATTATAAATGCGGGCGACGGCGGTCACAATCACCCTACACAGACACTTATCGACATGATGACCATACGCCAGCGCAAAGGGCGCCTGGAGCATCTCACCGTAGGCTTCTGCGGCGATTTAAAGTTCGGGCGCACCGTTCACTCGCTCGTGAACAGCCTCGTCAGATACCCGGATAATCAGTTTTATTTTATCTCCCCAAGCGAACTTTGCGTGCCCGAATACCTGATTGAGGACACATTGAAGCCGGCAAAGGTTCCCTATCACGAAGTTGATGACCTTGAGGACACTCTTCCCAAGCTCGATGTCCTGTATATGACGCGCGTACAGAAGGAACGTTTTTTTAACGAGGAGGACTATGTCCGCCTAAAAGGAACATACATGCTCACCAAGGAAAAGCTTGAGCTTGCGCCGGCAGACATGCCCGTGCTTCACCCGCTTCCGAGGGTAGATGAGATATCACTTGATGTCGATTCTGACAAACGTGCAGCTTACTTTCAGCAGGTGCAGAACGGTGTCTATGTCAGAATGGCGCTTATCATGGCACTGCTCGACATTCCCGACCCGGTAACAGGAGAGGAGGTTTTATCATGTTAAATGTGGAGTCCATTCAGAACGGAATAGTAATCGACCATATTACTGCAGGAAAAGGTCTTGAAATATACAAGTTTCTCCATCTTGAAAACATCAGCCGTTCCATTGCACTTCTCCAATATGTGAAAAGTGAAAAATACGGCAAAAAGGATTTAATAAAAATTGAGGGCTCGGACATGCTGCCACAGCTAGATATTCTCGGCTATCTCGATGACAAAATTACACTCATCTATATAAAAGACGGCAAGGTCGTACAGAAGCTTCACCCCGTCCCGCCGATAGAACTGCGGAATGTCATTAGGTGCAAAAACCCGCGCTGCATCACCAATCTCGAGGCAAACTGTGAGCACATATTCAGAATGTCCTCGTCAAAAAAATACAGATGCATCTACTGCAATCAGGAGATAATCACAAGGCAATAATGTCAAAGGATAAATATTCAACCGTTCATAGTAGGGAATTTCTACAAATTTCCCATTATGTAAAAAACGCAGTCCCCAAAAAACGGGAACTGCGTTTTTCACGTCCGTATTATATGATGGCTGCCTTCACGAAGCCTCAGGACTTAGTCTTAATTTTTCTTAACTCCGAGTGTCACCTGCTCGCCGTTGATATCCCATTCCTTGGTATATCCGTCAAGCTCGCCTGTCACAACCTTGGTAGCAAGGATTTCGGTGGTAATCTGGTCAGCCTTCGCATCAAGAAGTGCCTTAATCTTGTCGCTTCCGTCTGCGTAGATTGTGATGGTATCCATTACCTCGAAGCCTGCTTCCTTTCTCATGGTCTGAATCTTGCTCACAATCTCACGAAGGAAGCCTTCCTCGATGAGCTCAGGTGTGAGGTTGGTGTCGAGAACTACCGTCACGCCACCCCAGGAGTCTGATACATAGCCCTCTGTCTGCGCAATCTCGATGAGGAGGTCATCCTTGGTAAGCTCTACCTTCTGACCGTCAAAGTCAAACTCAAGAGCGCCCTTCTCATTGAGTGTATCCATAGCCGCATTGCCGTCAATGCTCTTTAATGCGCCCTGAATCTTTCCGAGAAGCTTGCCGTACTTAGGTCCGACGGTTTTAAGCTGCGGCTTGAAGCTGTAGGAGCTGTATGCTCTTACGTCGTCAGTGAACTCGACATTCTTTACGTTGAGCTCGTCCTCGATAATCTCGACGAAGAACTCCGAGAGTGTCCAAGGTGCCTTAATGTACATCCTGCCGATCGGCTGACGGTTCTTGATGTTGGCTGCATTTCTGCACGCTCTTCCGATTACAACCGCTGAGAGGACATCCTCCATGCTCGCCTCAAGATTCTTGTCAATCCAAGCCTCATTGGCAACAGGGAAGCTGCAAAGGTGAATGCTCTCAGGAGCGTTCTTATCCTGCTTTGCAACAAGATTCTGGTAAATCTCCTCCGTCATGAACGGAATCATAGGAGCTGCTGCCTTGCAGAAGGTTACGAGCGTTGTGTAAAGTGTCATGTAAGCATTAATCTTATCCTGCTCCATGCCCTTTGCCCAGAAACGCTCACGACAGCGTCTTACATACCAGTTGGAGAGCTCGTCTATAAAGTCCTCAAGTACCTTTGCCGTCTCTGTAATCTTGTAGTTGGCAAGATTGTCGTCAACCGTCTTAACTACTGTCTGGAGCTTCGAGAGAATCCACTTATCCATTACCGGAAGCTTGTCGTACTCGAGCTTATAATCATTTGCATTGAAATTATCAATGTTGGCGTAAAGTACAAAGAATGAGTATGTGTTCCAGAGTGTTCCGAGGAACTTTCTCTGTCCCTCCGTAACCGCCTTGTCATGGAAACGGTTAGGAAGCCAAGGTGCAGAGTTCTCATAGAAATACCATCTGATGGCATCTGCGCCGTGCTGTGAAAGGGCGTCAAACGGATCTACCGCATTTCCCTTTGACTTACTCATCTTCTTACCCTCGGCATCCTGAACATGACCGAGAACGATAACATTCTTATATGGTGCCTTGTTAAACAAAAGTGTAGAAATAGCAAGCAGTGAGTAGAACCATCCTCTTGTCTGGTCTACAGCCTCGGAGATAAAGTCTGCCGGGAACTGCTTTTCAAATAAATCCTTATTCTCAAACGGATAGTGATGCTGTGCAAAAGGCATTGAACCTGAGTCGAACCAGCAGTCGATAACCTCAGGAACTCTCTTCATCTGCTTGCCGCACTTAGGACATTTGATTGTCACGGCATCAATGTATGGGCGGTGAAGCTCAATATCGTCAGGGCAGTTGTCGGACATGCTCTTTAACTCCTCAATGCTTCCGATTGAGTGCATATGTCCGCACTCACACTGCCATATATTGAGCGGAGTTCCCCAGTAACGGTTACGGCTGATGCCCCAGTCCTGAACATTCTCAAGCCATGCACCGAAACGTCCCGTACCGATTGTCTCAGGAATCCAGTTGATTGTCTTGTTGTTGGCGATAAGGTCATCCTTAACCGCTGTCATCTTGATGAACCAGCTTTCTCTTGCATAGTAGATAAGCGGTGTATCGCATCTCCAGCAGAATGGGTAATCATGCTCGAACTTAGGTGCATCAAAGAGCTTGCCCTCTGCGTCTAAGTCCTTCAAAACCAATGGATCAGCTTTCTTTACAAACAGTCCGGCGTAAGGTGTCTCCTTCGTGAGTTCACCCTTTCCGTCTACGAACTGTACAAACGGAAGGTCATACTTACGTCCGACCTTGGCATCATCCTCACCGAAAGCAGGAGCGATATGAACGATACCTGTACCGTCTGACATGGTTACATATCCGTCACAGGTAACATAATGACCCTTCTTGTTCTGCTTTGCCGCAGCCTCGCCTGCACATGCAAAAAGAGGCTCATACTCCTTATATTCAAGGTCACTTCCCTTATACTTTTCAAGTACCTCGTAAGCAGGAACGGCAGGTGTGCCCGCCTCCTTGTCCTCTGCCTTTGCAAGTCCGCCGAGAACCTTATCAAGAAGTGCCTCTGCCATATAATATGTGTAGCCGTCCGCTGCCTTTACCTTGCAGTAGGTCTCATCCGGGTTCACACAGAGAGCCACGTTGGATGGAAGTGTCCAAGGTGTTGTTGTCCATGCGAGGAAGTAAGCGTCCTCACCCTTAACCTTGAAACGAACGATTGCCGAGCGCTCCTTTACCGACTTATAGCCCTGCGCAACCTCGTGTGATGAAAGAGGTGTTCCGCATCTCGGGCAGTAAGGAACAATCTTAAAGCCCTTGTACAAAAGTCCCTTATCCCAAATCTGCTTTAAAGCCCACCACTCGGACTCGATGAAATCATTGTGGTATGTTACATAAGGGTTGTCCATATCAGCCCAGAAGCCGACTGTTGCGGAGAAATCCTCCCACATTCCCTTATACTTCCATACGCTCTCCTTACAGTGATTGATGAAAGGTTCAAGACCGTATTCCTCAATCTGCTCCTTGCCGTCAAGACCGAGCAGCTTCTCGACCTCAAGCTCGACAGGAAGTCCGTGGGTATCCCAGCCTGCCTTACGAGGCACAAGGTAGCCCTTCATTGTTCTGTATCTCGGAATCATATCCTTGATAACTCTCGTGAGCACATGTCCGATGTGCGGCTTGCCGTTTGCGGTTGGTGGTCCGTCATAGAACATATATGTCGGGCAGCCTTCCCTGATTTCCATGCTCTTCTTAAATACGTCGTGATCCTTCCAGAACTTCTCGACAGCCTTCTCGCTCTCGACGACGTTACGATTTGCGGATACCTTATCGTACATCTTAAAATCCTCCATTTTCTAAAATGATTGTGGCAAAATATTTCCCTACTATTCCAATGTGTATAACATGTAATATTTATGCATATCAACTCCGTTGTACGAAGCAAGTTGTTCTAAATGACTCTGAAAGTTCTTTTTCCACTTCCGCCATCGTTGCAAAATCAGCCATCCATGGCTGTTTGCAACTCAGCCGGCATCCATGCCGTCTGTGGCTGTACATTGAACAGAGCCATAAGAACAACTAAGCTTCTCCCAAAAGTCGTAATATGCATAAATATTACATGTCATACACTACAAGCTCTTGCGAATGTTTTGCCATCTTAATCTCAAATAAAAGAGACCCCTGCACATTCTCATGGCAGAGGTCATAAAATACTTATCATATTCACCGACATACCATCATATGCGTTCCATGTAACGTATGGAATACGTCCGTATCTACTCATGCGTATACACTTTCGTACGGCGACTGTGGAGTGATATTCAACATCCCCCTAATCGTACCGCAATCTCAGCACATGCGGTTCTCTGTGACTTTCAGATGATGTCTACTGTCTCCGTCGTAGTCTTTAAATCTGTGATTATTCTAGTATAGCTCATTTAAAATTGCAAGCACTTTTTCACAAAATAATTCTTCCCTCATTTTCAAATAAAAGTCTGCATTCCTCACATTATATATTTTTCTTGACTCTTTTTTTCAAATCATTTATTATACTAAGAAATGGGTTTTTGACTGAGTAGGGTTTTACTGCTTGAAAAGGTTGCCTGTTTCTTTTTTATATTCAGACTCATTTTCCATCACCAATAACCAAATCCCCACCGCAAACAAAATCACAACAGCCCCGTTGACAACCGTAACCGCCCTGAATCCATTGAGCAGTATATGAAGCACCGAGCACGCCACTGCCTAAACATCTCACTTAATTTCATCCAGATACAACTGTACCCTGTCCTGTATGACTGCCGTTACAGTTTCCTTTGTCCTGCTGCCTGCAAAATAACCGGCAAGCTCTTCCTCTATAATATTGATTATCTCACTGTCAGCCGGAACAGACAACTCAACATTTTCTATCATGTGCATTACCGTATCTATCTCTTCCTGAGTTGCGTAATGGTAATTAAACTGTCCCTGCTCTGTGAAAAACGTAGAGAGCTTCTCTTCACCGGCATGCGAAAGCTCTGCAGCAATCAACTCCTGCAGCTTATTTTTATTTGGAGAAAAGGATGAATCGGAATTATCATTTTCAAGACTGAACTTAATAAACTCCCATGCCGCATCCTTACATTTCGATGTTGAAACAATTGAATACGCATCCTTTATTCCTATGTTGTGACACTCTCTTCCGTCAGCGGTAGGATATCCTTTTACTACAATGTCATCACCATATTGAACATAGTATTGCTGTATACTTTCAAAATTCTGCAGGGAAATATCTGTTATAAGACTGGTATTCTCACCCATCATCGAATAATTAACCTCATCAGGAAGCTGTCCTATTATATCTAACAGTGCATCGAATGTGTCAGTTGTGAAATCGCAGATTCCATTATCACTATCTATAAATGCATCAACAGAATAAGCAAGAATACGACCTAATGCATATTCCTTCGACCAATATGATGACACTACACTGCCCGGATTATTGATAAGGCATGCATCCACGTCTTCTATCGTCCATCCCGCACTCCAGCCTACCATATCTGCATTTCCAAAATATGAATATATATAATACTCCAACGGTACAGCCGTAAGCACTCCGTCTATGGTAAATGCCTCTACAACAGAATCAACGTAATCCTGTATATCTGTTTCAGTATCTCCGTCAAAATATGGTCTAAGATCCTCTATTGCATTCTTATCAACAAGGTTGTATACATCTAAATATTGAAGGTTAAGCATATCAGGTGCATTTCCGGATGCAAGGTCGAGATAAAGCTTTGTTGTCGCCTCATCCGTAGTTACCTCATTGCTTCGGTCATTATATGTCCTTATTGATACATGATATTTTTGCTGACTTTTATTAAATTCCACTACATTACGTTCAAGCAATACCGGCATATACATACAGCCAATTACAAGTTCTTCCCTGTCGTCTGCGGCAACAGCTTCCCTGCTCACACGTTCTACAAACTCGATTCCATAAGTCCTGCCCGTCTCGTCATTTCTATCATTATATATAACTGCCATACATGAATTATCTATCAGATAAACCTGAACCACATCATTGCTCACGATGTCAATGTCCGTCCACATAAAAAGTGTATCCGTAGTTTCTTTTTCCACATCATACACTAATATTCCATTCATACCTCTCACTAATATCCTGCCGTCAACACTTCCTAACACATCCCCTGACGGAAACCCGGACTTTCTTTCTGTCACGCTGCCCTTCTCATCTATTCTGAATAATCCATAGCCATCTACATAGTATGTCACATACCATATTGATGAATCATAACTGAATATACGCCCATTTACCTCTGATACCTTGGTTACATTACCTTCCGGGTCAACTATATTAAGCCCTTCATAATCCCTGACATAATAATGCCTGTCAGACGCAGCTACAAATTCCAGTGCGGGATTTGGATGCCTTTGATTGTTTCGCTCCGGCATATCTGCACTCAACCTCATAGCTTCAAGCACCTCATCTTCAAAATTATATGTCAAAATAAATGAAGTGTAGTTATTATTTACATCCGATACCTCCGCAAGCATACACAGCCCGCCGTCAGTTGTATCACACACTTTATCTATATACAGATATAAATAGTTTCCAAGCTCATCATTTATCAGCTTTTCAATAGCAGAAAATTCAAGCTCCACTGATTTCTTATCCGTCAAAGAATATACCGATATCGCACCGCTCTCTCCCGCATCAAGCTTGGCAAAACCCTTCTCACTGTAACAGAGCCTGTCCCCGATAAAGACTGCATCATCCACATCGATATCCTCAGGCAATCCCCATTTTCCCTCGGTCTCGGGCTTCCATGTGTATAAGTCTGCATTCTCCCAATATGTACTATCCTCAATGGTATCACCTGACGATGTCTCATTAATCTCCGTCTGCACATCCGTGGTGGTCTCATTAACGCTTTCCTTTGCATTGCAGCCAGTCAGCGTAAATGTAAAAAGACATAGCCATGCAGCTATGTACCTTAAGATGCCGGAAGTTTTCTTATAGCCTTTCATGATGATTTCCTCCTAGTATAACATTCCTTAAACCTTCCTGATTTTTATGTATTTTATTAACCTTCCCCTAATAATTTCACTATGAAAATTATGCTGCAGTCATCCTTATCATATAATAGATGTGATTTCTCCGTTCTTCGAACTTTCGAACCCACAACAGGCATTCGCAAATTGGTCTGCTGTCCTGTTTTGCTCATGTCTGTTTACCCATCTAATATATATAGTTCTTTGTCTGTAAACAGCCACGCAATATATATTGATGGATTTATTATACCATAGTATTACACATCCCACCCGACTTATGATTTAAACCATACATATATGTTATACTATTTAGTCATATTTGTCCATGACATTGCATGCTATTTTTTTAGCCTCGAATGTCATGGACATTCATTACCATATATAGTACAGTCAAATATATGAAAACTTTTCTGTATAACATACTAACGAAAGGAAACAACTTATATGAAAAGAAATTTACGTTCTTTCATTGCTCTTTTACTTATTATTTTTAATGTCTCAATTATATTTGAAAGTAACTTTATTAGTAATTGGAATAACCATAATATATCTGTGTATTCGGATGATTATAATACCAAGTACGATACAAAATAACAGGTTTCTGCTATTATATTTTACTATTATTTTCTATCCACTTTTCGTAATGTTTCATACGCCCTTTTTCCCTAAGCATCCATGCTATCCAGTACGCACATTCACACATTTTTATATCATCTTTGGAGACTTTTTGCCCACTTTCTACATTATTCCATGGAATACAATATATAATACTGGATAAGTAATGCATTCTTTCACAATCTAATTCCAGTCTTATCCCTATTTCAGAATAATTATTTGAATCCACGAAATGTGCTGCATTACCTGTATAGCTTGCACAACGCGCCAATATCCCTTCGCAATTACTTGCAAATGCTCTGTCCCTGCCCAAAGCACTTGAATAGGCATTACACATGCTCTCATACACTCCAAGTTTTGTATAATTTTTAATCTTATCCATGCAGTAAAAAATTCTATTTATAATCATTATTTCTATTCGTGTAAAAATTGTTAGCTTAGTAATCTCCTCGATATTAAAACCCAGCATTTTTTCATGTATTAAAGTATATTTTTCATAATTACTTTTTTCTATTCCCATATCTGCTCCGACATTCACATACTCTAAAACCATTCTATTTGTGGGAATATTCATATCGAGTTTTTTCTTTAATTTTTCATTCAGTTTTCTACCCGTAACATAATCCTCTATTGCCTGAGCCTGTACCATATCATCCCATATTCTATGCGTTACCCAGTCATCCGACACAATAACATTCTCCGACAATACTCCTCTGAGTCCCAGCTTATCAAGCAGAGCTTCAACAGTGCTGCGCTTTGGTGAAACCCTCCTGTTGATTATTCTGCTTACAGTCTCAGTCGCACATACTCCATCCGCAAGTTCTTCCACGGTCATGCCATACAGCCTTCTGCGCTCATCAATCAGCTTTTCAACCGGATAGAGTTCCCAATCGCTGTTGTAGTACGGATACCACTCCAACAGTTCTCCCGTGACATTATACTTGTCTCTAATCCACTCATAATGTTCAAGGAACTCATCCCATTGCTCATCCGCTTTCTCTCCAAGCAGTTCTAACAGTGTTCTCCTGTTCCTTAACAGCGGGCTTATAAAATGAAGCCTCTCGGTATCACGAAGTATTCTTACAGCTTCATTACATTCATCAAGCCATATCTGCCTGTCATAACTTCCCATATTCTGCGGTGTATTTATACGCAGCATTTCACATATCGTCTTCGGATATATGCATGCCATAGTCCACAGGTCGACCTTTTTCCTTTTAATATATGCAAGCAGTCTTTCATAGAGAAGCTCTGCCTCAGCTGTATGTCCCAGCAATGCATCAAGGCGCGCGACGTTCGCAAGCAAAAAATACTCATACATAGATATGCATGTAAACTCTGTCCCACGATAATCTCCGATGGTGAATACAGCTGCTGCCGCATACAGCATCAATGCCTTTTCTCTGTTGCCATGAAACTCAGCAATTCTTGCTTCCATATACATTCTGAACTGGCGGTTGAGATTATTATGAGCACAATATTGACTTTCATATTTTTTAACAGCATCCTCTGCCTCAATGAGCTGATTTACTCTCAGATATTCCAATATATTGAATCTGGCTGACATCTCATCATATTCATCCCTGCACAGATATCTTCCTGCAAGTCCCGCACTTATGCCAAGCCTTTGCAGCACAAGCCTCACAACATGAATATCACCAATATCTTCTCCCTGCTCAAGCCTATCGTACATATTCAGGTCACAAAGTCCGCTGCATACGGTATAAGCTGACATTCCCTGTCTTACACGCTCGTATTCTATTAATTTTCCTATATAATTCTCTTCCATCTGTTTATACAGCCCCGTTTCTGTGCGAAACAAATTTTTATGCCGCCATACATTCTCTTGTCCTGCAAAAATCTTAATTCACTATAATTATAAACTACTACATTTAAAAACACAACTAAAAAACTAAATATTTCTCAACACTTTTTCAAATTCATCTGTCCAGATACAATAGCTTCCCGGCGCATACACGTCCTTCTCACCGCGGCTCTCACGCTCGTCCTGTTTTTTAAGTATCTCTAACACCTCATCCGCATTCTTCCAACAAAGCCCCTGTATCTCCTCCTTCTGGAATGTGAGCTTCTCGATGTCCACATGCTTTTTTAACAGATATACAAAATTAATCTCGTTGTTGGCAAAACGCTCCCCGTAGAAATTGTACTCTCCGCCTACCCGTTGTTTAAATAAAAATTCAAGCTCATCCTCCCGCGCGTCTATCGAGAGTTCTTCCTTCAACTCCCTTATCGCCGTGCTGAGAAAATTCTCCCCCGCATCGACGTGTCCCGCGCACGAGCAGTCGTAGCATCCCGGAAACGAATCCTTGTCGTCGCTTCTTTTTTGTAAAAGCACGCGGGTTACCCCTGCGTGCTTCTCGATTATCCATATATGTGAGCCGCCGTGCAGGTCGCCGTCGCGATGCACCGCAGTTCTCTCCTTTAATTCTCCCGTGAAATTGCCGTCCTCATCACAAAGAGGAAACATTTCTATTTTTCGTTCCAATGCAATAACCCTCCACTGCCAAGTCAATATGTCACAACACCTTCAATCCCTGAAGGCTATACGAGTGCCTTGTTTTTGTCGTAAATCTTCTGAATAATCTCCTGTGTGTATGCGCCGAGGAACTTCCTCTGCTCCTTGTCGAGCGACTTCACGTCGATAGGCTCACCGAATTCGAGTACAGTGTGTGTCTTTTTGATAAACGGCGAATGTGCCTCCATAATCTCTCTGGTGTTGTTCTGTACAACGGGAATTATCTTGCAGCCCGTCTTTTCGGCGAATTTTAGGCTTCCCTCCTTAAAAGGTGCCATCTCTCCCGTCCTGCTTCTCGTTCCCTCAGGGAAAATTGTTATCGAGACACCGTTCTTTATGTACTCGATGCCCTGAAGCACGGTTTTGAGTCCCTCCTTGATGTTCTTTCTGTCAAGGAAAAGGCAGTAGAGAAGCTTCATCCAGTGGTGCAGAAGCGGAATCTTCTCCATCTCTTTCTTCGCGACAAAGCCGGTAAGCCCCGGAAGCATTGAATAGACTATGATTGTGTCAAAATTGCTGTTGTGGTTGCCGACATAGAGAACAGGCTCGTCCTTCGGGATATTTTCATATCCGATAACCGTCGTCTTTACGCCGCAGAGCCATCTGATAACCTTGAATGCCCACTGCACGATTCTGAGTGCAATGATGTCCTTCTTAGGCTTGTTGAACTTTCCGATTATCCACAATATTCCGAACATTGGGATACTGAAGATAAAGAATAATACCAAAAATAAAGCTGTAATAATTAATCTTAACATACTTTTCTCTCTCCTAATCTGTTTTGCCAAAACACTATCTCTTCATGACAATTCTGTTATATATAATTATATTTCAAAAAGCGAAACTTAACAATACCCGTTATGTTTTTGTAACCCCTCCTTGCATTCTCACTCAACTTGTGTATAATGATAATAACGTTAATATATTAACGGAGCTTATATATCCAACAATATAGTAATTCAGCCTTTTTGTTTAATTTACTTCTCTGAATATTTATTTTTTTCATATAATTTTGGTGAGGATTTCGTTAATTAATTAACAATACATTATTTTCAATAAAACTCACACCGCGATTCTATCGCAGAAAGAAGGTTATTTATGAGCGATTCAAGAAATCTCACTCTGCTCACCGATTTATACGAGCTCACAATGATGCAGGGCTATTTTAAGAACCACACCAACCCGACCGTTGTATTTGACGCATTTTTCCGCAAAAACCCCTTTGACAGCAGTTACTCAATAGCCGCCGGACTTGAGCAGGCTATTGAATACATTAGGGATCTGCATTTTTCACAGGCAGATGTGGATTACCTTAGAAGCACAGGCTTATTCGACGAGGATTTCCTCGACTACCTTTTAAACTTCCATTTTTCAGGTGACATTTACGCAATCCCTGAAGGCACGGTCGTATTCCCGCGCGAGCCGCTCGTGAAGGTTGTCGCACCTATCATGGAAGCTCAGCTTGTCGAGACTGCACTTCTCAACATCGTTAACCACCAGAGCCTCATCGCCACAAAGGCATCCCGCGTCGTGTATGCCGCAGGCGGCGACGGCATCATGGAGTTCGGACTCCGCCGTGCACAGGGACCTGACGCGGGACTTTACGGTGCGCGCGCCGCAATGATCGGCGGCTGTATCGGAACGAGCTGCGTTCTCACAGGTCAGATGTTCAACGTTCCTGTAAAGGGAACCCATGCGCACAGTTGGATTATGAGCTTTCCTGACGAATACACCGCATTCAAAAAGTATGCCGAGCTTTATCCTAATGCCTGCATACTTCTTGTGGACACTTACGATACCCTCGGTTCAGGCGTTCCTAACGCTATCCGCGTATTTAACGAAATGAAGGCTGCCGGAATCAAGTCAAAATTCTACGGAATCCGTCTCGACTCGGGCGACCTTGCATATCTCTCAAAGAAAGCCCGCAAGATGCTTGATGAGGCAGGCTTTACCGATGCCGTTATCTCCGCTTCAAGCGACCTCGACGAGTACCTGATTTCCTCCCTCAAAAATCAGGGCGCAGCAATCACATCGTGGGGCGTCGGCACCAACCTCATCACTGCAAAGGACTGCCCTGCATTCGGCGGTGTCTACAAGCTTGCAGCCGTGCAGGACGAAAAGACTGGCGAGTTCATCCCGAAGATTAAGCTCTCCGAGAACTCCGAGAAGATTACCAACCCCGGCAACAAGACCGTGTTCCGTCTCTACGACAAGGAGAACGGCAAAATCAAGGCTGACCTCATCGCCTTCGCTGACGAGACCTTTGACGCTAACAAGGACCTCATGATTTTTGATCCTATCCACACATGGAAAAAGACGCTCTTAAAGGGCGGCACCTACACCGTGCGAGAGATTATGGTTCCTGTATTCTTAAAGGGTGAATGCGTCTACGAGACGCCTGCCGTCATGGACATTCAGAGCTACTGCAAGAAGGAGCTGAACACACTGTGGGATGAGTCAAGACGTTTTGAGAATCCGCAGGAGATACATGTAGACCTTTCAGACAAGCTTTATGATGTTAAGAAGGAGCTGTTAAATAATTATCATAGGAGCTGATTCAATAATATATATCTATAATACAATATAAATAAGCTATAATTGTGAATAGGATTCCATTGTACGAAGCAAGATGTTCTAAAAACTCCGGTAAAATTTAACATTAACGTCCGCCACCGATGCCAATCGCCCTTCCATGGGCGGTGGCATCTTAGCCGACATCCGTGTCGGCTATGGCTGTGTATTGAATAGAGTTTTAAGAACATCTAAGCTTCTCCCAAAGTCATACTATTCACAATTATAGCTTTTTCTATAAAACAATGGTTGTGTCTGGTTAATTAGATTTCCCCGTAGCGTTGCTCTCTCCTGTTTCATAATTTATATCTATTCCCTGCTGTCGGTTATATAAATAAATATTAAAACATACTCCCTCACCACAATCCTCAACAGATAATGCTTGCAGTAATATTCCGTGGGCAACTAAGTCATTATATTCATATATCGGTGTGACTCGATACATGACGTGTTTATTCGTTGTTTTGCAGTAACCGGCAATAGCATTCTCAAAAGGAAGCATTTGAGATACATTAAGGTATCTTGTGCCCGTTATCAAATTATTTTTAATATCCTGCCCTCCTAATTGATGTCCGATAAGATGACATCGATTATACAAGTACTTACCTTTAATGCAATTATATTTAAAACTATGCCAGCCTGACGGAAAGATATATCCAATGTATGCTCTCTTTTTATTTATTAATTTTTCCCTTCCAATACAAGCTGTCACCTGACCGCATCTCCCAAGCTTGTCCAAATTAGAATATTTTTCAAAGCATACATTCGTAAGTTCATACTGATTTAGATTCGGAATATTTTTATTTAAAACAATGCCATCATAGTCCTTATAAAATGTATAAAACTTATTTTCATTATCTTCCAAGTACTCTTCAAAAATAAAATTAGAACTATTTATAATATCTTGTATTTTTTTCTTCATGTACCCCTTTTTTCTGAATCAAAAGATACACAAAGTTTCTAATGGTATAAAAACGCTCAAGAAATAAGCAACACACACCTTAAAAACAAATCAAATTATTTTTAAAATTTGATTTTGTTTTTGCGTATCTTGCCTGCCTCTTGCGCGCTTTCATATAATAAGCAAGTTAGATTCGATTTTTTATTTTAATAAATAAAACTGTTTCAACCTGTCAAGAGGTAATGTACAAAAAAAACGCAAACCTCTTGTTTTTGTAATCCTTTTTAGGAATTTATTAAAATATGACAGCTTTTTATTTTTTCACTCACTTTTATATTCTCTTTTTAAAAATTAAACTTGTTGATTGAATGCGTATGAAATTAACCGAACTGTGAAATTTCAGATACACGAAAGCAAAATTACTTTTACCAATCAGAATCACCGAACAAATTTCAATTTTAAGTTGCTAAAGATGATACATTGTGCTACACTTATTCCATAAACCTGCTATGGTAAATTTGAAAGGGGCTGTGTTTTTGAATGAAAGTTGTCATCGGCAAACAGGACTTCGCGTCGCTCAGAGAGAACAATTACTTCTATATTGATAAAACAGGGCTTATTGAGGAATGGTGGGAAGCCGGGGATGATGTCACACTCATAACACGTCCGCGCCGTTTCGGCAAAACACTTAATATGAGTATGCTTAACTGCTTCTTTTCTAATAAATATGCGAAACGTGGGGATTTGTTTGAAGGATTGGAAATATGGAACAATGAAAAATACAGAGAGCTTCAGGGAACATATCCTGTTATTTTTCTGAGCTTTGCAGGTGTGAAGGCAGATAACTTACAGGACGCTAAAATACAGATAAAAACACAGATAGCCGAGCTGTATGAGCAGAACAGATATTTGTTGGACGATGACCTGCTCAGTGAGAATGAAAAGAACATATTTAACGATATGAACATCCACATGGATGACGCGCTCAGCTTTTCCGCGCTTAACACACTGTGCAGATATTTGGAGCGCCGTCACCACAGGAAGGTAATTGTTCTGCTGGATGAATATGACACCCCGATGCAGGAGGCTTACGTCAACGGATATTGGAACGAATTTACATCTTTCATCCGCAATATATTTAACAATACGTTTAAGACCAATCCTTACCTCGAACGGGCGATAATGACGGGAATTACCAGAGTGTCAAAGCAGTCAATTTTTTCGGACCTCAACAATCTCAACGTGATAACAACTACCTCCGAGAAGTACAGCACATACTTTGGTTTTACCGAGAATGAAGTATTTGAAGCTCTTGAACTGTTTAACCTGTCAGAGAGACGTGCTGACGTGAAATGGTGGTATGACGGTTTTACCTTTGGCTCACATAAGGATATATACAATCCATGGTCAATTATCAATTTTCTCTCCGAAAAGGAGCTGAAGCCGTACTGGGCATCCACAAGTGCCAATACCCTTGTAAACAAGCTGATACGCACAGCTTCCCCCGAAATAAAGAAAATGATGGAGGGACTTTTAAACAATAATGAGATAATCGTAAGCTTTGACGAGCAGATTATTTTCAATCAGCTTGATACCGACGAGAATGCTATCTGGAGCCTGCTTATGGCAAGCGGATACCTCAGGGTGAACTCCATTGAATACAGGGGGCTTTTAAGAAAGCCCTGGTATCACCTAGCCATAACCAATTTAGAAACACTCAGTATGTTTTCCAACATGTTTTCATCGTGGTTCGCAATCGGCGATGCCCACTATAACAAGTTTGTAGAAGCACTTCTGAACGGAAATCTGCGTGAAATGAATGTCTACATGAATGATATAGCCCTTTCGACATTCAGCAGCTTTGATACAGGAACGCATCCGTCAGGAAGAAGCCAGCCGGAACGCTTTTACCACGGCTTTGTGCTCGGATTGATTTCTGACCTGCGGGATATATACGAGATTAAGTCCAACCGCGAGAGCGGCTACGGAAGATATGATGTCATGCTTATTCCTATAGATGCCAATGACAGTCGGCATGATGCAATAGTGCTTGAGTTTAAGGTATTCGATTCCGATGAGGAGAACAGCCTTGCCGATACAGCCAAGTCAGCACTTCGTCAGATTGAAGCTATGAACTATGATACCGAACTTACAGACCGCGGAATACCCGCCAATCGCATACGCCACTATGGATTTGCCTTTGAAGGAAAAAAAGTCTTTATCGCATAGGAACGAAGTTTCCGATTACGGTTCAGGTGTCAAAACATACTTTCACAACTTCAATATGTATATCATGTTATAATTATGCATATCACGACTTTTGGAAGAAGCTTAGTTGTTCTTAGGACTCTGTTTATCGTACAGCCACAGACGGCATGGATGCCGGCTGAGTTGCAAACAGCCATGGATGGCTGATTTTGCAACGGTGGCGGAAGCAGAAATAATTTTTTCAGAGTCGTTAGAACAACTTGCTTCGTCCAACGGAGCTGATATGCATAAATATAACCTGATATACACTTTCAAAATAAATCAGCATGTTTTAACACCTGAATCCTATGATGTTGGGGTCAAAAGGTATTTTGCCCCCAATGCGGGTCCCAAGGTCAAAAATCCTTTTGCAAGCAAGCTTGCTTCAGATTTCTGACCTTTTGACCCTGATATCATCCTATTACACAAAAAAAATCCCTGTACACTGAATTGATATGTACAGGGATTTCTTATTTTGAATTACTTACTCTTCTTAGCCTTCTTTGTATTGTCAGAAGCCGCATTCTTGTCTGTCTTGGCATCCTTCGCAGCCTTGTCCTTCTTAGGTGCTCTCGCCTTCTGGACAAGTCCCGCAAGTCCCTTCTTCTTAGGTGGTGCAGGGATTGCTCCGCCGCGGACACTCTTAATCTCTGTGATGTAGATTCCGCTGACCACTACCTTACATTCCTTACCTACAGGAAGAATATCGAACACTGCCGCATCTGCAATAAGGTTCATAGGCTTGCTTCCTCCGCCGACAACCCTTGCCTTGACGATTGGGAACTTGGCACGGCGGGCGTACTTAGGAACCTGATCTGTAACAACCTTCGGAAGATTAGCTTCCGAAATTTTTAATTTCTTTTTGTCGATAATCAGCATTGAGACTGTCTGTGCCGCTGAAGCAAGTGCCTCCTGCTGTGAATTAGCCTTTTTCTGTAATCTGCTGCCTACAATCATGAGCACGATAAATGCAACAAGCACTACCGCAAGAATGGACAGGATTACTATCAACCATGTTGGCATAAAGTACCTCCCTATGTAAAAATGTCATACTCATACATTTTACCATTTTTGATGAGAAATTCAACTGTTTTATAAAGTTTTGCATAAATGGCTTACAAATGCTGCATACATCGGTACTATTCAATATTCATCAGTTGTCAGGCTGACAGCTCCTCCGCCATCTTTTCCAGCTCCGCTCTGTTCTCCTCGCTCACGGATGACGTTATCTTAACGGTATTCTCAAGCACTCTCAGCTCCTTGCTCTTCTCAAGCATGGCAGTCATAACCTTGACAGCCATCGGTGCCCATGAGCCATTCTCAATAAAAGCAACTGTTCGTTTCTGATAGTTTCTCTCCGTTAAGTGTTCTATGAACGACTTCATATACGGGAATACATCACCATTGTAGGTTGGTGCCGCAAGGACAAGCTTGGAGTACTTAAATGCCTGTGCCACAGCCTCGGACATATCCGTGCGTGCAAGGTCATATGCCACAGCCTCGCAGCCAAGTGCCTTGAGCTTTTCCTCAAGAAGCAAAGCCGCCTCCTTCGTGTTGCCATATATTGATGTGTATGCGATAAGCACACCTTCCTTCTCTGCCTTGTACGATGACCATATATCATAAAGTCCGATGTAATGTGCTATATTTTCTTTGAGAACAGGTCCATGAAGCGGACAGATCATCTCAATGTCAAGCTCTGCCGCTGCTTTTAAGAGCATCTGAACCTGTGCACCATACTTTCCTACTATCCCGATATAGTACCTTCTCGCCTCATCATCCCATTCGGCGTCAACATCCAAAGCTCCAAATCTGCCGAATCCGTCTGCTGAAAACAGTACTTTGTCCTTGCTGTCATATGTAACCATAACCTCAGGCCAATGAACAAACGGTGCAAACACGAAGATGAGCGTATGCTCTCCAAGGCAGAGTGTCTCCTTATTCTTCACTTCAAGCTTGTCAGCAATGTTCATCCCGCGGAAAAAGTTTGAGAGCATAACAAAGGTCTTTGCATTTCCTACAACCTTCACTTCAGGATACACCTCAAGAAATCTTCCGATGCTTGCCGAATGGTCGGGCTCCATGTGCTGTACAATAAGGTAATCCGGTCTTCTGCCGTCAAGTGCCTCCTCAATATTTGAAAGCCACTCGTCAGCAAACCCAATGTCAACTGTATCCATTATTGCAATCTTCTCGTCCATTATGACATAGGAATTATATGATATTCCGTCTTTTACCGTATACTGTCCCTCGAATAAATCAACCTTATGGTCATTAACACCTACATAAATAATGTCATCTGTCACTCTCATAGAAAACCTCCCTAGCGTATAATTTAATTAATTAAAGCTAATCTTTTTCATCATCTATTACCTTAATCACAACATGGCTCTGTGTGGCACAGCTTCCGTTCATCTCTATAGCGTAACTGATATCCACAAGAATCTCGGATTCACTCTCCGTTATACACAAATCCGAGGTATCAATCCCCATCATGAGACTGCCAAACGGCGTATCATAATAGCTTATATTTTTTTCTCCTATTGTAAAAAGCATGTTGGTGGTCACAGGACCTTTTCTGACAATCTCAACCTCGCCCGGTGAAATCTTAATCATGTTGTCGGTCACAACACCGTCGTCAAGGCTCTCCTGATATTTTATATAATGTCTGCCGTTTTTTGAAAAATATCTTCCGGCATGTATCATTTCCACTGAATCATTGTCTGCTCCGGTACTGTGCAGTCCGGTTATATACAGGATTATATTATCTCTCACATCCGTCACCGTATCCTAATACTCATCAATATTAATCTGCTTTGTCGTCTTAATGTCAAACGGCAGTATCATATTGGCTATGTTTTTGAACTTCTCGGCCGCATCGCTGACATAGAAGCGGTACATAACGCTCGGCTCCTCAACATCACGAACATTGGCAAGCTCCCTTGCGGCAAGCAGACGCTTAAGCTCGATAGCCGTCTCGTAAGCAGGATTCACAAGATTGACCTTATCCCCCATGATGCGTCCCACGGAGCTTCTCAGAAGAGGATAATGCGTACAGCCAAGCACCAGCGTGTCGATATCTGCCTGCTTTAAATCCTTAAGATATCTCTCAAGAACCTGGTCCGTAATGTCATCGTGAAGCCATCCCTCCTCGACAAGAGATACAAGGAGCGGGCATGCCTTTCCTATAACCTCAATCTCCGGGTTCTGCTCATGTATCAGCTTCGTGTAAAGACCGCTGTTTATCGTTCCCTCTGTAGCTATGACGCCGATTCTGTTGTTCTTTGTCACCGACACAGCCGTCCTCGCTCCGGGCTTTACAACTCCTATTATCGGGACTTCTATCTCGTCCTTTATCTCCTCAAGCGCATAAGCACTCGCCGTGTTACAAGCAACGACAATCGCCTTTACACCCTCATTTATCAAAAAATTAACAATCTGTCTCGCATAACGTATAATCGTGTCCTTCGACTTGGTTCCGTAAGGAAGCCTTGCCGTGTCGCCAAAATATACGATGCGCTCATTCGGTATCTGCCTGATAATCTCTCTCGCAACCGTGAGTCCGCCGACACCTGAATCAAATACTCCAATCGGGGCATCCTTTTTCATACGCTCCTCCTAAAACCTCTTAAGTGCAAGCTCAATCAGCTTGTCAATGAGTGCATTGACCTTGAGTCCCTCAGCATCCCAGAGCATCGGGTACATACTGATTGATGTAAATCCCGGAAGTGTATTGATTTCGTTAAATACCACTGTTCCGTCAGGCTGTAAAAAGAAATCGACTCTTGCAAGTCCATAACCGTCAACCGCCTTAAATATTTCTACGGCATCACGCCTTATCTCATCTTCCTTTCCCTCAGGAAATGCAGGATGAGTGTCCGTCTTAGACTCCGCATTGGCATACTTGGCATCGTAATCATAAAATACGGCCTCACCTGCCGGGAGAACTTCACCTACGCCTGATGCCACAGGATCGGCACCACCTAAAACAGCACATTCAATCTCACGTCCGACAATAGTTTCTTCCACAAGAATCTTTCTGTCATGACACGCCGCAAGCTTAAGTCCCTTGACAAGACCTTCCCTGTCGTATGCCTTGCTGACACCGCAGGAGGAACCTGCATTTGCGGGCTTTATAAATACGGGATAAGGAAGTACACTCTCAATTCTTGAAACCACACTGTCCATATCGTCAAGCTCCGCTTTTCTCACAGCTTCATACCTTGCCTGCTTTACACCGACCGTCGCCGCAATTATTTTTGTGAAAAGCTTATCCATGGAAACTCCGGAAGCCACAACTCCGCACCCTACATACGGAATACGCGCAAGCTCAAGTACACCCTGAACCGTTCCGTCCTCACCATACAGACCATGAAGCACAGGAAATACAACGTCAACCGGTACAATCTCCGACTTTCCGTCCTTAATTGCAATAAAGCCCTTGTGCGTGGTATCGGGAGAAAGTATCATCTCCGTATTTCCGGCTTTCCAGCTTCCGTCCTCTACCGCCTCTGCGCTCTCGGTGAGAAGCCATCTTCCCTCCTTGGTAATTCCCACAAGGAGCTGCTCGTAACGCTCCTTATCCATGTTATGTATTATAGTGAGTGCCGAACGGCATGATACCTCATGCTCTGATGACTGTCCTCCAAAAAGCACTGCAACCTTAAGCTTGCTCATAATAATTCTCCGTTCCGGGATTCGGCACCTCACCGCCTCCCTATTTTAAAAATTTATTCAAAAAAGTAAAAATCTTAAATTCGCATACATATTCCCGTCTGCTGCCATCCTTATTCTCATACAGAAGCTCGAGTTCGTCCTCATCAAGCACAGCCTCAAGCTCTCCCTTGGCATCACTGCTCATCACCCCGTAGCCCGCATCGACAAAGCACAGACTCGGATATAGCACACACCACCAGTTCTTACCCTCGGCAGCCCCTATATCGACACGAAATGCCTCATAAATTCCCTGCGGGAATGTCATATCAGCATACACCTTAACCGGGAAATATGAATTCTCAAAATAAGCCTTTACATTATATTCCTTTTTCTGTTCGTTGATAACCCCTTTTGCAGCATTTTCTATATTTTCTATGTTATCTGTCAGGATTTTTCTTGCTTCTTCCTTGTCGCCAACTCCGTTAAGCAGCTCTCCAATGTACTCAACAAGCTCCTGCTTCACCTGCATTTTTAACTGCTGGTCCTCGGGCGAATCACTGTTCGCGCGCACATGGAATCTTATAATCTCCCCGGCAATCTCCTGCTGAAGCTGCTCAGCAGTGCGCCTGTGCTGACCATCGTATGTAAAAAATATAACTGCACATAGTGCCATAATGCACCATGCGGCAATACTCCATCTGTCCATATATGCTCCTTCCCGTAAAAGAATTTTAGTCAGGTTTCTTTACGGAAAGAAGTATTGCCATTATTGACAGGGCTTAAACCATCATGCCTTTTTAACCTTTATCGATTTGAGAATATTCTCCTCCTGATTCTCAACATGAAGCTTGATTGCAGCCTTGGCTGCAGCAACATCATTTTTCACCATGGCATCGATTATCCTGTTGTGCTCATCAACAAGCCTTGCATGTGTGCTCTTATCCTTAATGTATTCAAGTCGATATCGGTACATCTGCTCCCTCAGATTGTTAATCATCTGAATGAGTCTTTTGTTGCCTGTTGCCATATATATTAACTCATGAAAAGCAACATCAGCCTCGGCAATTTTTATAAGGTCGTCACCCTCCGAGTCCTTTGCAAAAAGCTTATTTGCCTCAGTAAGCTGCTTACAATCATCATCATTCATGTTTTTCATGGCAAGCTCAATCGACAATTCCTCAAGGGCTGTTCTCACCTCAAGAACGTCCCTTAAATCCTTCTCGGTAATGTCCGCAACCTCAGCTCCTTTTCTCGGCACCATAACTACAAGACCTTCAAGCTCAAGCTTTCTTATTGCTTCTCTTATAGGAGTGCGGCTTACACCGAGCTTCTGGGCAAGTGCTATCTCCATAAGTCTCTCACCCGGCTCTAACTCGCCCTTTAAAATAGCATGTCTCAATGTATTAAACACAACGTCACGAAGAGGGAGATACTCACTCATCGTTACCTGAAAATTACTGTCTTCCAACATAATGCTCCTCCATTCTCGCTTCAAAACCTCCGCTGCAGTTTTCTGCAACATAAGCTGTCTTTACCCTGCTGTCCTGTCTGAGAATCTGATTACATCTCTCAGCCTTTTCTTTGTTATCAAAAATACCAAACACAGTAGGCCCGCTTCCGCTCATAAGTGCATTGAGAGCCCCGCACTCTCTCATCTTCTGCTTGATTCCCTCAATATCCGGATATTCAACCGCCGTCACCGTCTCAAGGACATTTGACAGCTTGCCGGCTATTCCCCTGACATCTCCATCATTGATGGCATCCATAATTCCGTCTACATCCGGGTGGACAGTCTTCTCATCGAGCACAAGCTTCTCATATACAAGCTTTGTCGACACCGAAAAAGGAGGCTTGGCAACAACAAAATAGCAATCCGGGCAGTCTTTAAGCCTTGTAAGCTTCTCTCCTATTCCCTCCGCAAGCACCGTTCCTCCCATAAGGCAGTACGGAATATCCGCACCTAAGCTCACACCTCTCTCCATAAGTCCCGCAAGGTCAAGTCCGAGCCTGAACAGCTTGTTAATTCCATACAGTACGGCTGCGGCATCCGCACTTCCGCCTGCCATGCCCGCCGCAACGGGAATGAATTTATACAGCTCTATCTCCACACCGTTCTTAACATTAAATTCATCCATCAAAAGTGCCGCCGCCCTGTACGCCAGATTCCCCTTATCATTTGGAAGATATGACAGATTTGACTTCACGCTTATGCCTGCTTCTTTTCTTCTTTTTATAAAAATTTTGTCAAACAGATTAATGTTCTGCATAACCATACGCACATCATGGTATCCGTCCTCCCTGCGCCTAAGCACATCAAGACCTAAATTGACCTTCGCGTATGCTCTGAGTCTTATTTCATTCATGCTGACCTCACATAATTCCACAACGCGGGGATGCTTGACCGATTGACTTAATATATCAGGTTCGGTGTCAATACAGGCGGCTGTATTTTTCGTATGTATAATGAAATTATATTTATATATATCGGCTCCGTTGTCCGAAGCAGGTTGTTCTAAGAACAACCAAGCTTCTCCCAAAAGTCGCGCTATATATAAATATAATTCATTATACTATATGGAATCTTTCAGCCTGTATTGACTTCGAATCAGCTTTATTGCTTCATCAGCCTTTTGCGCCGCTAGCATTGTGTACTGTATTTTGAATTTTGTATACAATCCATAATTTACATTATATACAATCAAATCCTACAAATCAACCCGTTAATCATCATAAAATAATTAAGTGCTCAATTTTTCAAGAATGATACCGATATATAATATAGATAATCGTAAAGCATATTTAATAATTAACAGTTGTGCTGTTTTACTATATTGCAAGCCGGGTACTTTACTGCCGTCGGTGCTTAGCGGCTGTATCTTCAGCCGCTTATGCAGCCGTTACGTGCAGTAACGTAGCGAGAGCGTGCCCGGCGGTAATATAATAAAACAGCACAACGTCCGGAATTAATAACTAAATTTTACGATTATAATATATTTTCTTGGAAAGGAGTCCATATTAATGAGTGTAAACGGAATTACATCAAACAGTTATGACAACCGCACATACGGTACGACATCTAAGACAGACAAGAATACACAGAGCACAACGACCGAATCTAAGAAGAGCACATCCTTCACAAAGGATGCCGCTGTATACGAGGCTTCCAACACGACAAATGCAAAGGCTAAGAGCAATGCCGCAATCGTGGCTCAGATGAAGCAGGATCTTGCAGAGCGCACCTCCAAGCTGACCTCTCTTGTATCCGACATGTTCTTAAAGCAGGGAAAGACTTTCGCTTCAAGCGCTGACATGATTAAAGCCCTCGCTAACGGCGAACTCAAGGTTGATTCTGCCACGGCAGCTCAGGCAAAGGAGGATATCTCCGAGGACGGCTACTGGGGTGTTAAGCAGACATCTGACCGTATCTTTGATTTTGCGAAGGCTCTCTCGGGCGGAGACAACGATAAGATGCAGAAGATGCTTGAAGCCTTTAAGAAGGGCTATGAGAAGGCAACAGGTGCTTGGGGAAAGGAGCTTCCTTCAATATGCAAGGATACCTACGATGCAGTTGAAAAGAAGTTCGACGAATACTTTAATAAAAATACCTCGGAAGAATAATACCACGTTTCTGAGTATAACCTGATATTTCAGGCACACAAAAACGGCCGGCGCATCTTAGCTATGCGTCAGCCGTAAATTCAAATACCGCCATAGTATGGCCGGCATCATTTTTAAATGCAATCGTGATGACCGTCCCATTTCCGTGGCGGTCTTTTTTTATGACGGGATATACCGTGCTGTCAGCCTTCACCTGCTCCTTGAACTCGGCTCTGAGCCCGGTACATTGCTCGTTGTCCGCCCCGCTAAGGCGCATCGCAAGCTCGGTAAGGCGTACATTGTTGGCATGACCGTTGGTGTCAAGCACATAAGTCTCTATCCTGCACGGCTCCATATTTACGACATCGGAAGGTATTCTTATCCTTCTCGAAACTGCCGCCGTCTGTGGATTTATCCCAAATGGTTCTATCTTTTGACCAAAATCTTCATTCAGCCATACTCCGCCACCCTGTGCCATGTCACCTGCAATGTTTTCCGGAACAACCGGCTCCTGCCTGTCTACATTCATGTACACCCACATCGTATCCCCGAGTGCAAGGCAATTCCCACCGGCATCATACATTGCAATACTCTTATGTGCAAGCGAAGCACGCATATCATATATGCATGTCGCGAGCCTTATACGCTCACCCGCGCGAGGCATTCTGAAGGCGTTAATCTGCCATGACAAAAGATACCACGTACACCGTGTTCTCCTCGTATAGTCAAGCCCAAAGCCTCTTTCTAACGCATGAGCATATCCCACATCCTGAAAAAGACGAAGCAGACCATTCATCGACATCACACCGTTGTGCTCCGTCTCACTGAATCTCACACTGCATGACATTTCGTACATCAGACATTGCCCCTTTCATTCTCCCAGAACTTCTTAAGCAGAAGCTTGAATCTCCTCTCGTTAAAAGGTGCTTCGCGGAGCTTAAGTATCGTCTCCTCGGAAAGCTCCCCCGTTGTGGCGAGCTCTTTTCCCGCATCGACATATTTTTCAAGGTACAATTCCATCCGGTCGTAGAGTTCAGGCACGGATAAGGTCTTTCCCTGCGGACAGAGAAGTGCATAGTAATTGCCCGGGCCGCATATACAGTCATACTCCTTGAGAAGCGGGTCATAGATGAGGTCCGTCTGCGCATATCCGCAGGTCGACACGATGATGAACTTCTTTCCGCTCATATCACCGCGTATTCCGTGAAAAGGCTGTCCGACAACCGGTGCCTGTCCCTCATAGGTACACATCATCGAGAGCATTCTGTCCGTGAACACCTTCATGATTCCCGGCATGCCGAAGAAATACAGCGGATAACTTTCAATTATCACATCGGCTGCAAGAATCTTCTCCTTGAGCATCGGAATGTCATCATTCTTTATGACACATTCTCCCTCCGTGCGTCCCCAGCAGCTTAAGCATCCAAGACATGGAGTAATTTTACAGTCACTTATATTGATTTCCTCGACCTCGCAGTCGCCAGCCGCTCTAAGACCGTCAACGAACTTGTGTGCCACCCTTATAGTGCAGCTCTTCTCCCTGCGTGGGCTGCCGTTCAAAAGAAGTACTTTCATAATTCAATCCCTTCGCATTTCCCGATCCTGCGGTATCTTCCGTATCTCTTAAGCACAAGCTGCTGCTCAGGCACATTCATGAGCTCGGATAACTTCCCGCTTAAAGCCACCTTAAGCTCATCCATGAACGGCTCAAGTGCACACTCCGGCTCACCGAAATTCTCAGGCTCTGGTATTACCTTCTCGATAATCTCAAGCTTTAACAGGTCATCGGCAAACATCTTTAAGTGGTCGGCTGCCTCTGCCACTCTTGATGAATCCTTAAAAAGAATGCTTGCACATGCCTCAGGCGATACAACGCTGTAGTATGCGTTCTCGAGCATCCATACCTCATCAGCGACCGCAAGTGCAAGTGCACCTCCGCTTCCGCCTTCACCTGCCATGATTGATATAACAGGTGTCTTTAACGTCATAATCTCGTAAAGATTGTCGGCAATCGCCTGACCTGCTCCTCTTCTCTCAGCTCCCGAACCGCAGCTTGCACCCTGAGTATCGACAAAGCATATTACCGGACGGTGGAACTTCTCCGCCTCCTTCATAAGTCTCTGAGCCTTTCTGTAGCCCTCCGGGAGCACACAGCCGAAGTTTCTGTACACTCTCTCGTCAAGGCTGTGTCCTTTCTCTATTCCGATAACGGTAACAGGCATCTCATCAAGCCATGCGACACCGCCTACAACCGCATGGTCATCACCGAAGGTTCTGTCGCCGTGAAGTTCCATGAAGCCTGTAAAAATTGAATTGATATAATCTTTCGCTGTCGGCCGGCCTGCCTTTCTGGCACACCGGATTTTTTCGTATGCGTCCATCTAAATATATCCTCTTTTCTGCGCCGGTCTGTGCGCGTTTCTGCCTTAATTGTGTATCATATCCATAAGCTTCTGAACCGCACTTCCGGTCTTACCCTGCTTGTGAACCAGCTCACGAAGCTTAAGGTGCTGCTCATGTGACTTTGCATGAAGCATATCATCACCCACTGCCGACTTGTGAATTCTGAGCATTGACGCAATGTAATGTCTCTGGTCATTACGTCTTACTATGTCATCAAGAAAACCGTTTTCAAGCTGGAACTCTGCACTCTGGAAGCCTTCAGGAAGCTTCTCGCCCGTAACCTGCTCGATAACACGCTTGCCTGCAAATCCGACAAGCGCACCCGGCTCACCGATAATGACATCCCCGAGCATCGCAAAGCTTGCGGTCACACCTCCCGTGGTAGGGTCAGTCGCACATACCATGTAAAAAAGTCCCTCATCACTGTGAAGTTTAACTGCTCCCGACACCTTGGCCATCTGCATAAGCGAGAGCATACCCTCCTGCATTCTCGCTCCTCCGGATGCCGCATATCCTATAACAGGAAGTTTGTGCTCTATAGCATATTCAAAAAGGGCTGCAATTTTTTCACCGACAACCGTACCCATAGAACCCATCATAAACTTCGGCTCCATGACATATATACAGCACTCGCTTCCCTCTATCGTGGCAGTACCGCAGATAACACCTTCATTTTCATGGCTTGTCGTTCTCGCCTTACTGCTCTTTTCCTCATAATCGGGAAATCCTATAGGATTTCCCGTGGTTGCCTCATTCCAAAGCTCATTAAAGCTTCCATCATCTGCAAGAAGCTCTATTCTGGCTCTTGCCGGAATCTTATTATATTTACCACACTTCGGGCATACGAAGTAATTCTTGGCGAGAACGCCCTGAACAACCGGTTCCTTACATTTCTCGCACGGCACTTCCTTAACCGATGCAAGATATTCCTCTATAACCAAGTTCGTATCTCCTTTCATATTTTTACTTATTTAGGCATTTATAGAACTCAATTTTGACGATAAACAGTTGTGCAAATTTAACAAATTCGCAAGCAGGTACTAT
>OLGY01000076.1_pt1 | contig 85330 bp, 25 predicted proteins | sample 1605951 | NCBI WGS metagenome assembly OLGY01 (sample SAMN03283280) | human gut metagenome | biome: human-associated habitat; material: feces | host: Homo sapiens | place: Peru | collected 2012
TTTTAATTATGTGTCTTTTTTTCCTAAAAACGGTAATTTAATTTTACCATTTATATTTTTTACTTGACTTTATTATTTTTTTTAATTATCATTTTTATATAATTTATTAAAGGAGACAAAATATGAAACAAAAGAATTTATTTAAACAAGCTATTTATTTTATATCATTTGTACTAACTTTCATCTATATAATTTATAGAATTCTATTTACTTTACCAATTAACATGGATTATCTTAGTTTATTTTTAGGAATACTCGTACTACTTACAGAATTATGGGAAGCATTTGATTTTTTTATTTATTACTTCAATATTCTAAGAAATACCACTAAATCTTATTCATTCACCCCAATAAATAAATTATCTGAATGTCCAGATGTTGATATTTTTATTGCAACATTAAATGAACATGAATCTTTACTAACAAACACTATTACATGCTGTAAAAATATTGATTATCCAGATAAAGCCAAACTACATATTTATGTTTGTGACGATGGTAATAGAGCAAATATAAAAAAATTATGTGAAAATATGAATGTAAATTATATAACAAGATTAACCAACAAGGATGCAAAAGCAGGTAATTATAATAATGCTTTAAAACATACATCTTCACCATACATAGTATTTTTTGATGCTGATATGTGTCCAACTCCTAATTTTTTAGAAATTGCACTTCCGTATTTTTTATCTAATTCAAATAAAAAAATAGGATTTGTTCAATTTCCACAAAGCTTTAAAAATCCAGATATATTTCAATACAGATTTCACTTAGAAAACAACATTCCTTTTGAACAGGAATATTTTTATAATACTTTACAAATCAAAAAAAATATAACAAATTCTGTAGTCTTTTGTGGTACTAATGCAGTTGTATCAAGAGCAGCATTAAACAAAATTAATGGTTTTGCAACAGGTACAATTTCTGAAGATATTGCAACAGGTATGCTAATTGAAAATGCAGGTTATAAAGGTATTGCCTTAAATAATATTACTGCATATGGAAATTCAGTTACAGATTTTACAGGTTTTGCCAAGCAACGTTCTCGCTGGGCTAGAGGTTGTGTTCAAATGTCAAAAAAATATAAAATATTTTCATGTAAAGGTCTTTCTATAAAACAAAAATTGGAATATTATTCATGTGTTTCTTATTGGTATTTTGGATTACGTAGATTAATATACTTAATTGCACCTTTATTATTTAGTTTATTTGGAATTACTGTTATAAATTGTAATATAACGACATTTATTTGTTTATGGTTACCATGTTATTTACTAAAACGTTTTGCGATAGATTTTTTAGAGCACAATAAAAGATCTTCCACTTGGAATACAATATCTGAAACAATTTTAACTCCAATACTTGCACCTGCAGTAACAAAAGAATTTTTAGGATTCCATGATACAAAATTTGATATTACACCAAAGGGAGTTATAAATAATAAAATGAGTAAATTAAATTTTAAAGTATTGCTATTCCATTTAATATTTTTTATTTTAAACTTTGCAGGATTTATTATATCAGCTTTAAAAATATTTAATAATAATTTAACATTATATATTTTACCATTAGTATGGACTTTATCTAATTCATTCTACTTGTTAATTGCTATTATTTTTGATTTACGCTTTAAAAAGTACAATTATAAAAAATTTGTGCCAAATAAAATAGAAAAATATTCAAAATTTTCAGCATTTAGTATATTTTTTAAATAAGCTATTTTAATAGATTTATAAATATAAAAAAAGATAAAACTATCAATAGTAAAATTTGATAGTTTTATCTTTTTTATTTTACGGATTTTGCTCTTTTGATATTATTGCTGAATTTGTATTAATAAAGTTTATTATTTGATCAACAAGAGTTCCTGTATAACCACTATAATAAGATTTTTCACCTATTGCTTCATTTACTGCATGAGTTCCTTCAACTTTAATATTTTGTATTGTACAATCTGTTATTGTAACAGGTAAATATGATGCTCCAGATAATTGACCTCCATATCCTATTATTCCTCCGATATATGCAACTCCAGTTATTGTTGTTGAATATTCTTTTTCTGTTACATTACTTTCTTGTGTTTTTACTTCATTTGATTTTGCTGTTTTACTTGCATTTAATTTTGAATTTTTCTGTTTAGTTCTTACTTCATTTTTATTTATATTTTCATCAACTTTTGCTTCATTTGTTTTATCATCTGTTTCTTCATTATTTTTATTATCGTCTTTTTCTTCTTCAGTTATCGAATTATCTTGGTTTGCTTTTTTATCTTCTTTATTTGTTGTATTATTTTCTGTTTCATCATTTACAATTTTATCATCTATTTCATCTGTATCATTTAATACTACCTTATTATTGTCTTCTTGTTTTGTAATTGTTTGTGTTGATACTAAATCCGCTACATTGTTTTGATTTAAATTTTCTTTCGTTTTTTCACTATTATTATCTTTCATTTCTTCTTCAACTGTTTTTGAATTTTCAGTATTTTTTTCTTCGTCTTTAGCTACATTCTCATTATTATTCTTTTCAGTATTATCTGCTTCTGTTTTTTGATTACTACTTTGTAATGAATCTTGTTTTTCAGTATTACTACTGTCAACCATTTCTATCTGTTTATTTGTTTCTAAATTATCTGATAATACAGAAACATCATTTGTTCCTATTACTTTACAGCCTGTTATAGTTGGTACTGCAGCTCCTGCAATTCCTCCTACTGCTACATTTCCTGATAGTTTTGAATCTGTTACATTACAATTTATTATTTCTGTGTGATTATTTCCTATATTATATCCTTGTCCTACAATTCCACCTAATCCAAATGAACTTGTTCCAGTTGTAGATACTGTTGATTTAGTTAAATTTGATTGTTCAATTTTTCCGCTAGCATATCCTGCAATTCCACCTATATTACCAGATACATTTGAAATTTTTGAATTATTTACATCAGATTTTTTTATTGAAATATTACTATGTTCATGTCCTACAATTCCACCAACAAAACCTGTTGCAGAACAGTTAACTGTACTATCATTTACAGTACAATTTGAAATATTTCCATTGCTTCCACCAGAAATACCTCCAACATATCCACTTGCTGATTTTACATCTACATTAGTTATAGTACAATTATTTACATTTCCACTATAAACACCTGTTATACCACCAGCATGTGCTAAACTAGAACTCATTTCATTTCCAGTATTTTTAACTTCACCATTTGATACATTACAATTGCTTATATTTACAGTACCATTTGATGCTATGGCTGCACTTCTACCTTCATTACCTTTATTAATAACTGAGAACTCAGTTAAATCAATATTTTTTATTCCACCACTTCTATCTGCAATTGCAACTACAGCAGAAGCATTTGCATCATCTCTTGTTGAATTTGATGTTACATTAATATTCTTTATTGTAGATTTTGCATTTTCGTCATTATTAATTTTTATATTTCCTGTGCCAAACACACCAGAAACATGTTGTTTTCCTTCAATAGTAATGTTTGAAATATTTGTATTCTCTAAATCTAATACCCCTATTGCAACAACTCCAGATGTATGTTCTGCACTACGATTATTTATAACTGTTATATTGCTTATTGCATCTTGTTTCATTTTAAATTCATTTTTAGTAATACATGCAATTCCACCTATAGATGCGTTATCACCTTCTCCAGCTGTTATTTTAATATTGTTATATTTTGAATTACTAGAATATACACTATTTTCAGTAACAGCAACTATTCCACCTGTTACATATGAATTTGCTACATTTATATTAATATTTGAAAATTCGCAATTTTCAATATTTGTGCTTTCTGAAAAACTTGAATTATACGCCATAAATCCTGATGTTCTATTATTATTTGCTATATCTATATTATTTAAAATACATTCTTTAGCAACAACTTTTCCGCTTGCATGTGCAATACCACCAGCAACTAAATTATCACCTGTGCTCTTAATATTTAAATTAGATGCTTTAACATTTTCAAGAATTACACCTCTTTTTGCGAAACCAACAACACCTCCAATATAGCAGTTTCCTGATATATTTAGTTTATTGTTTGCATCAGTTGATTTTATTTCGCAGTCTTTTATTTTAACACTTGCTTCATCAACAAGGGCAACAAGACCTCCTGCTTCATTTGCACCATAAACTCCATTTTCATCTGTTCTTCCGTTCATTGTTGTATCAATTACATTACATTTTTCAAAATTAATAATAAAATCATCGGTATATTCAGATGAAACAATTCCTCCAACAAGTCCAGCAATTTTTCCTCCATATGTTGTTAAAGATGTATTTTTTACATCACAATTTTCAAAATTTGCTGTTTGTGTTGATGCAAATCCTACAAGACCAGCTTGTGTTGCATATGAATTATTATATCCTTTTGAATTAAATATATTATTTTCTGATTTACAATTGTTAAAATTAATATCTCCAACACGTATTGCAGATCCAACTATTGCAGAAACATCTAATTGTCCATTATTTCTGGCACTTAAACTTGTATTGTTTACATTACAATTTGTAATATTTACACCAGTTGGTTTGCCACCTTCTATGTATCCAATAATACCTGCAACATGACCACCTGCATTATTATCAATATTTATGTTCTCAACATTACAATTGTTAATGTTTATTTTGCCTAAATCTTGTGAGTTTGTCATTATAATACCAGCAATCATACCTGTTTCTTGTTTATTAGGGTAATAATTATTATCTACTACTTGTATTGTTGAATTCTTAGCAATACAATCTTCTATTAAAACATTTGTAACCTCATCCATTTCACCAACAATCATTGCTGTTGAAACATTATATTTTTGTCCTTCAAATTTAATATTTTCTGCTGTGCAACCTTTTATAACTGTATTTTTTATTCCACCATTAAATCTGTCAATTATTTTACCTGCAATTGCAGATTTTCTTTGAGAATCACTATTTATAGTTAAATCTTTTGCTGAACAATCATATATTTCAACATTTACTGGACTTTCAGATTTACCATTTAACTGTATACCACCAGCATATCCTAAAATTCCAGCAATTGTTTCTGAAGCATTATTTTGCATTGAAGTTTGTTCAACTGAGCAATTTTTTAATATTACATCTGATGAAGTTAATGCTAAAATTCCGGCTGACACACCTAACCCAGTATCATTACACTTTTCAATAATTGTTGAATTATTATTTTTACAATCTTCAATAACAATTTTTTCATTACTTATTGTAGATGCAATTCCTGAAACATTACCTTCACCACTTATTTTTCCTGTATTAGTTGATAATTTAATTGTAACTTTTTTATTTCTATTTATTGATTTTGCTAATATTCCTGATGCATCTTCTTTGGCTAGTATTTCGCCTTTATTATTACATTCATTAATTATTACTTCATTTTCAGCATTTGCAATTATACCTGCAGATGTACCTTTTTCACCTGCCTCTGCATTGATATTTCCATTATTATTTGAATTTATAATTCTTGTTTTTGCTTTTGTATAACTTACAATACCACTTGCATCTTTACTTAAAGCCATTGTTTTATCTTGTATACTTATAATATTTATAGTTGCATAATTATTACAATTATTTAGCTCTAGTATAGTACTTTCATCTTTTTCTTCTGCTTCTGATATAAATCCTGCTGGGTGATTTGCAGAAACTATTGTAGTATTTTCTTCATTTTTACAATTAGAAATATTTACAATACATTTTGATTTTGCAATAAATCCTGAAGCATTTCCAACATTTGATGTTATATTTCCGCTATTTGTACAATTTACTATTGAAGCCTTATTTACAGGATAAACAACATCATCAGGTTTATCATATTTTATTCCAGTATTAGATTTTGCTTGTGAAGTCTGTGTATTATCTCCGTTTTGAGTAATATTTAATTCATCATTAATAGAGATAATATATTTAGAATTTACTCCATCCCAATTTTTATTTAATTGAACTTTTATATAATCTTCAATTATTTGATATCCATCTGGTGCTGAAACTTCTTTTAAATAGTATGTATCTTTTCCACTGTTTTCTATTTTAATTTTGTCTAATGTTATTGAGCCATTTGTTAGCTCAAAATTTTCTAACCCAGATATTATATTTTTATTTTCATCATATACTGAAAATCTACTTCCATCTAATAATTTATTTGCATCTTGTGAATCAACTTTTCGTAATGTTATTGTATAATATCCATCTTTTTTTGCATTACCAATAACCACATCTATAGTATTAGTTGTTTTATCATATTTTGTTTGTACACTTTTTGATGTATACCCATCAGATTCCACATAACCTGCAAATCCAGCTGAATTGTATTTACCTGCAGTTATTGCTCCTGTATTACTACAATCTTTAATTGTTAATGCAGAATATGACGCTCCTATAAATCCTCCTGCATTGTAATATGATGTTTGTACAGTGCTATTATTAACAGAATTTTTAATTATTGTCATATAACCTGTTTGTCCATATCCAACAAAACCACCTACATTACTTGAAGTAGATTTTATCGTACCATTAACAGTAGTATTTAATATAGCACCGCCTTGCATATTACCTATTAAGCCACCGACTTTATATGAATTTACAAGATTATCAATTTGTTTTTCTTGCTCTTCTGAATCTGTTACAGATGTTTTTATTTTATTAATTTCGTTTGAAATATCAATATTAATGTTTACATCGTCTAATTTTAAATTTTCAATAATTCCAGAAAAGTTTGCAAATAGACCTATTTCTTTATTGGTTTTATCAGTTATAGTTAAACCAGTTATTGAATGATTATTTCCATCAAATATACCTGTTAAATTATTTTTTATTGGTTCCCATTCTTCATTAGATAAATCAATATCACTCATCAATCTATAATTTTTATCTTTAGAAAATTCATATGAAGTACCATTGATATTAATTATTTCATCATTACCTAATTTTTTTAATTGCTGTTTTGTATATATTGGTATTACTGATGATTCGTCAATTGTTGTATTTACATATGTTTCTAATAAATCACATACTATCTTTATATCATAAGATTCAGTTATAGGATCTAATATTGTTTTTATTACTTCAACTTTTATTTTATCTTCAATAATTGCTTTGTATCCTTCTGGAGTTTCAATTTCTGAAATATAGTATGTATCTGTTCCAGCTCCATATGTTGTAATTGGAGCAAATGTTAATGTACCATTTTGAACAGTTACCTTAGTTTGTAAAATATTTCCTTCTTCATCTAATAAATTAAACTTAGCTCCATCCAATAGCTCTAATGTTTTATTATCAACTTTAGAAATTTTTATTGAATATGTAACTGGTATTTCCCTTAAAACTACTACATTTTCAAAATCATCGTCATCTTCTTGACCTTCTATATATGATGCAGAATTTGAATTTAATGCATCATCTTTTTTATAATTTTCTAAATTTGATATTACAGCATTATTTGGAACAGAATCTGCATCTTCAGTGCTTTGTGCAGATATTTCTGCAATATTTGTTAATCTAATTGACTTATCCTTACTTTTACTAGCTGTTACTTTACATACAATTTCTAATGTTTTTGAATCCGGAAGTCCAATTCCTGTGTAACCTAAAATGTTACTATTTTTGTAATATTCTGTTGTTATAGTTTTTCCGTTATCAGATATTGTCCAATTATATTTAACATTATTTTCATTATCTTTTATAAATTCTAAGCCTTCTGGTAAATGTATAGTTATTTTATCTGCACTACCAGCTGTCTTTCCTTCGTTATATATTTTAACTTTATATAAAATTTCGTCATTTGTATTTACAACTAATGGATATTTTGTATGCAAATATCTTGGTGAAGCAGTAGAAAGAAGTATTCTAGGAGCTCTACTAACTTCTAATTCGTTACCATTTATTGAATTAATATATGTTCTTAAACTTAAATCTAACCCATTATTTAAATTTCTTGTAGTAATAGTTGTAGCTCTTAATAAATTATTTATTGAAAATGTTGTTCCATCAATTTTGCTAGATACATCATCTGAATTTGTATAATCACCTTGCATTCTTTTTTCAATAATAAGATTATTATATGTATATCCATTTTCTACTACTATTTTTAAATTTCTATTACTTCCACACTCATACTCACCTGATGTTATTTCTTCATTAGTATCTGCATCAACAACTTTAATTCCTTCTAATAAATTAAAAGTTATTTTATGTTTGCATCCTTTATAATGTACAAAAGGTGGATTATCTGCTCCAAAATTCGAAGCAAATGATATGTTACCCTCAACATCATCAACCCAAATGTCTTTTTGACCATCAAATGCATATGAACCTACACTTTTTATTGTACTTGGCAATTTTACTTTTAAATTTTTGCATCCACTAAATGTATAATTAGGAATAGATACTAATTTCGAACTATTAATTACTAAATTACCATTAAGACCTGTACATCCTCTAAAAGCACCATTTGATAGCTCTTCTACGCTTTCTGGTATTATTAAATCACCAGTAGCTCTGTAACATCCATAAAAAGCCCATGTTCCTATTTTTTGAACAGAGTTAGGTAATGTTATTTTTGTTAAAGAAGAATTATCGCAAAAGGCTTCATCTCCGATTTCAGTAACATTTTCCATACCACTTATTTCTTTTAAAGCTGTAAATTTATAAAATGTTCCTTTATTTATTTTTTTAACTCCTGATGGTATTACAACTTTTGTTATTGAACTATTTCCATTATTTCTATAAGAACTTGTAGAACCATTTACTATTGTAACTCTTCCATTTCCAATACTAGTTACTGTATATCCACCTAGTTTTTCAGGAATGACAAGCTCGCCTCTTAAATACCTTGTTGTTGTATATACATTTGTTGCTTCAGTTCCACCTGTAGTATATGTATATCTCCAAGTTACTCCATTCACCTTTGAAGTTGCTGTTGCAGCTTTTGCATTTTCAGAGCGGAAAATTATGCTTAGTAAAAATACAATGCTAGTTAAAAATATTATTTTTAATATTGCTTTTTTATTTATCATGCTTTCCCACTCCTCCTTTTCTATTTTTCTTTATTGTATAAGTAACAATTGTTGCCACACATAAAACTGTAAGTATAGTTATTGTATATGTTACAGCTCCTGTTTTAACAGTTACAATTACACTTTTTGAATCTTTATTATCATCTGTTACATCTTTTGAATCGCTATCATTATAATATAGTGATATTTCAGCATTATTTATTTTTTCACCAATTGATGATTTATTTAAATTCCAATCTAAAATTACAGTTATAGTTTCACTTTCTCCCGGTTGTAATTTTTTGTTATTTAAAATTGTAGTTTTTATACAATCATTTTCTTTATACCAATTTTCATTTTTAGAGCTATCAAAAGTAAGTTCATCTGGTATATAATCTGTGATTTCTAGTGGTATACCTGCAATTTCGCCAATATTGGTTACTTTTATTCCATATGTTATATTTAACTTTGTTTTATCTAGTTTACTTGATGGAACATCAATTTTGGTAATTTGGTTCTTTTTATCAAATCCAATATTTTGTGTTTTACTTTCACCATCAACATTTACTTCAATACTTTCAATATATTTTTCTATTTGTAAATCAAAATATTTTACATATAAATTTTCTTCATCTTTATCATTATTTTTATTTACATCATTTACATTATCAACTATTTCTGCTGTAGTATTAATATTTCTTTCTGTTTCTAAATTACCTTCATTAACAATAAAACTAACTTCAACAGATTTATAATTTGCATCTTTAGATGATGTTTTATCAAAACCGTTTATTTTTACTTGTGACAATTTGTCTGAAATTAAGTAATTAGCTTCATCACAATTTTCTGTTTCAACTAAAACTCCACTTTCAGTATTTTTATACATCTTCCAAATTGAATTTACAGAATCATCTTTATTAAATTTTAATCCATTTGGAATTTTTACTTTAATGCTTTTTCCTAAAGTATCTGTATTATCTAAATTATATAATCTAATTTCACATAATATTTTTTGATTATTTTCACACTTTAAAGTTTCAGTTTCTTTTAAAAGTGATATATTTCCATTTTCTTCAATATTAATATGTGGATTTCTGTTTGCATCTACACTATCAATACTTTTTACAAAATATTGTAGACCTAAATCAGTAGTTGAAATCACCTCATTTTTCTTATGGTTTACTGTTATTGCCATTTCGCTATCGTCTAAAGAAATATCTAATCCTTTAATATTTTTATCATATTGTAATGACACATCATATTTTGAATTTTGATTATTCCACTTTTTTATAAGTTTTACAGAAAAAGGTTGATTTACTTCCTTAATATAATCACCTTCAACAGATTGTTCTTCTATTAAATATGTAGTTTCTATTTCATCTTTTACAGTTATTGTTCCTACATATAGCTCTCCATTATTATCTGTTTTTCCTGTTTTTATAATATCCGATTCTTTTTTTACAATAAACTCTGTATTTTTAAGTGGTGTAACACCTTCATCGGTTGTTACTACAGATTTTATTTTCATGTCAAGTTCTCTTATATTTTTTTGATTTGCTATATCTATAAAAACTTCATTATCATTTTTTACTTTTGACGTTATATAATCTGATTTTATATATTTATAAACTACTACAGTTTCATCATCTGTAAAAAAACCTTTTTTATTTAATGGTTCATCATCATATCTATCATAGTTTTCAAAATGTTTTCTTGATGTTTCATACCATTCACCTGTATTTCCATAAATAGTATCTTCGCCTAATGTTTCATTAGCATTTGTTACATACTCAATTTTTACTTTACTATTACCATTATTAACTGGCCCTACATTTTTTCTTGTACTTACTTTGTAAAATTCCGTTGTAACCAATGCCAATGTAAAAAATAATACAAAAGAAAAAATTGATACAATAATCATTATTGCAATCGATTTTTTATTTTTTTTCATTATACTTTCTCCTCTCAAACTACCTTTTATAAAATAATTTTCATATATTTATATAATTTAGTCAAATATGCCAAACTGTATATTATCGTCTGTATGCCTAGGGATATAACACTTTTTAAATAATTTTGTGTTATATTATTTTTTTATTACAAATTTGCAAATATAGGTGATTTTTCTTAGGGATATTGTATTTTATAAACACATTTTTTGCTTTAATATATAATTTTTATTCTAGAGCAAAAAAATTCCAATTATAATTTAATTGGAATTTTTTATAATATTTAATCATTGAAAATTGCCTCGAATTCATCTCCGTCAATTTTTTCTTTTTCTAATAATACTCCAGCAACAGCATGAAGTTTATCTATATTTCTTCTTAATATTTCTTCTGCTGTTTTATAAGCTGTATCTATTATAGATTTTACTTCTTCATCAATTACACTTGCAGTTTCTTCTGAATATTCCTTTGATTGAGCTAAGTCTCTTCCTAAGAATACTTCTTCTTGTCCTACACCTAATGTCATAGGTCCAATTCTATCACTCATACCATATTGCGTAACCATTGCTCTAGCAATTTTTGTTGCTCTTTCAATATCATTGCTTGCACCTGTTGAAATATCGTCTAGTATTAATTTTTCAGCAACTCTTCCACCTAATAATGAAATAATATTTTCTTGCATTTCGCCTTTAGACATAAATGATTTATCTTCATTTGGTCTATACATTGTATATCCTCCAGCCATTCCTCTTGGAACAATTGATATTTGATGAACTGCATCTTGTGTAGGTAAAAATCTACTTACAACAGCATGACCAGCTTCATGATATGCAACTAATTTATTTTCTTTTTCACTTCTTACTCTGCTCTTCTTTTCAGGTCCCATTGTTACTTTAACCATTGCATCTTCAACGTTTTTCATTGTAATTTCTGTTTCATTATTTCTTGCTGCTAATAAAGCTGCTTCATTTAACACATTTTCAAGATCAGCACCTGAAAATCCTGATGTATTTTTAGCAATAATTCTTAAATCAACATCTGCTGCTAATCTCTTCTTTCTTGCATGAACTTCTAATATTTGCTCTCTTGCTTTTACATCTGGTTGAGAAACTACTATTTGTCTATCAAATCTACCTGGTCTTAATAAAGCTTTGTCTAATACATCTGGTCTGTTTGTAGCAGCCATAACTATTACACCTTCATTTAAAGCAAAACCATCCATTTCAACTAATAATTGATTTAATGTTTGCTCTCTTTCATCATGACCTCCACCAAGGCCAGCACCTCTTTGTCTACCAACTGCATCAATTTCATCTATAAATATTATACAAGGAGCATTCTTTTTAGCTTGTTCAAATAAATCTCTAACACGTGATGCACCAACACCAACAAACATTTCTACGAAATCTGAACCACTTATGATAAAGAATGGAACTCCTGCTTCTCCTGCAACAGCCTTAGCAAGTAAAGTTTTACCAGTTCCAGGGTGACCTACTAATAAAACACCTTTTGGAATTCTAGCACCCATATCTGTGAATTTTTTAGGATTTTTTAAGAAATCTACGATTTCTTGTAATTCTTGTTTTTCCTCATCAACACCTGCAACATCGTTAAATGTTATTTTATTTTTATCATCTTGATTTACAACTCTTGCTCTACTTTTTCCAAAAGACATTGTTTTATTACCAGTCTGTCTTCCTCCCATAGATATAAACCAAAATATTAAAAATATTATTAATAATCCAAGTGGAGCTATTACTGAAAAAATTGTAACCCATACAGATTGAGATTCTTGTTCAACTGTTATTTTGCCTTCTTTCATAGGCGCTTGAACATTATCCATAAAACTTTTTAAATCTGGTATATTTACTTTTTTTTGTGATGTTCCATCATTAAATTCTACCATTGCAGAATATCCATCTGCATTAATATCAATAGTTGAAACCTGTCCTGCATCAATTTTTGAAACAAGCTCTGAATACGTAAATTTTCTGTCTGAATTATCATATATTGCCGTAACTCCGACAATTAAAATTACTCCTATAATTAACCATACAGCTAATGTTTTTATGCCATTTTTCAAATCATTTCCTCCTTTTATGTTAGTATTTTTCATTAGTTAAAACGAATTTCTCCTAATTATAATAACATACAAAATATATTTTTACTCAGTTATATTATATAACATAGTTTCATTTACAATTCAAGCATTTACACAAAAGTTTCACAATTATAAAATTATGTAATTTTACTAATTTATACATTTCTATAAAATAAATAAAGACCTCAGAAACATAATATTTCTAAGGTCTTTATTTTGAACTAAAAATGAAATTAATTTTTACTTCTTCTCCACAAATGTGGAGGTAACGGCAATCGCAAAGATACGCGATATGTAGCCTCTTTCTCCTACACACATTGTGATTGAAACTGCAGGAGCAGAACGATCAATTTCGACTAAGCCATTTTCTTCTTCATATAACTTGATGTCTCTGTTAATCGCCTCCATTCCATTTGAACTGTCAGCTCTGGAAAAAGTTTTAAATATTTTCTCCATATTTTCATTCCCTCCGAATGAACAATCCATTTGGCGGATTCACAAAAAAGTAGGATTGTATTTGTTCCTCTCTTGTGAATATAAAATTTACGTAAAATGTATTATACATTAAATATTACATTTTGTCAAACTTTTGTATACAGTTTTAATTATATTATATCTTTGTTCAATTATGTTTAAGTAAAAAGCTTTTCTTCCCTCCGATATATAACTTATTTCATCAATAAATTCCTTTATTTGGTTTATATTAATTCGAAGGAAAATTTCTTTAACTGCATCATTGCAATTATCATTCTTCATACTTCTTATATATACCATATAATTAATTTTCTTTCCATCTTCTTTTAAACATGAATAACAATTAATTGCAAAATTCTTTAGTTCTGTATCATTTAATCTTTCAATTTCTTTATCTTCAATCATAGGATTTAAGCAAGATCCACAGTCATAAATAGGAGCAAAAGTAACTTGTTTTGTTTTTTTATTAACCAAAAAACCCCAATTTCCGCTATGCCTATCTGTATTGCCTATTAATGCATCAACAACAAACATTTTCCAAAATTTTAATTTTGTCTCGCTTGAATTTATCATTTTACATTCTTCAATAACATCAATTATATCAGATAACTCAGTATCTATTTTTTTATCTGGATTTGTACTTAATGCTAATCCTTCAAATTCAAATAATTCACTATCATCAGAGGTGAAATCTTCACAAGCACACACTATTTTTTCTTTTCCATTATAATTATATTTACCTAAAATAGTATTTTGAGTTTCAAACCCTATCATTTTAAAAATGTTACTTCCAATATATTCTGAAAAAGCATTATTAATATATGAAATGTTTTTATTTTTTTCTCTAATAGGATCAGGAAATTTTACAAGATACTTTTTTCCATTATAAATTAAGGTCTTCTTTTTTTCAGACCCCTTATAATTATTAAATTCTTCTGTAGCATTTGAAAAATCAATCATCGCTCATTATCACATAATTAATAATAAATAATTTACATTAATATTTATTATTAATTCCTTTCCTTTTATTTTTTACAAGTATAACATACATTATACTTTAGATATAGTAATCACACCCTTTTTTATAAAAATTTTTAAATTTTTATTAGGTGTCAAATATTTATTTCCTATATTTCTTTCACATAATTTAATAACATCTTCAATATGAACTTTTTCTATTCCCTTTGTAGTATTAAAAAGCTTAGCTACACTTTTTAATATTATTTTTGCTTTTATAAAACTATCTAAGTTATTGAATTTTTTTAAATCTAACTCAATCTCACTTTCATTGTACGAAATTAAAGTATTTTTAAACTCTTTATCAACAACATTATCCACAAAATTGCTTTCTTGTGTTGCTAAATCCGATAATCTGCTAATTGATTCAATAATATTAGGATTAAATTCCTTTTCAATATATGGAATAAGCAAATTTCTAACTTTGTTTCTAGTATACACATTTTCCTTATTAGACTCATCAAACTTAGGATTAAGATTTTCATCAACACAATACTGTTCAATACTTTTTCTATCAATTTCAATCAAAGGCCTAATAAACTTACCATCTCTAACAGGTTCAATTCCTTTAAGGCCAGAAACACCAGACCCTCTCATAATATTCATAAGCACAGTTTCAGCATTATCATTTTTATTATGAGCAATAGCAATTTTATTTGCACCAACCTTATCAAAAATCTCATCAAAAAAATCATATCTAACATTTCTACCAGCTTCCTCACAACTAATCTTAAGTTTTTCCGAAAGCCCTACAACATCAACCTTTTTAACAAAGCACTCAACACCATTATCTTCACAAAAGCCCCTAACAAACTCCGTTTCCGAATCAGCCACAGCCCTAATCATATGATTAACATGAGCTACAACCAATTTAATATTAAACTTCTCCCTAAGCTTAATAAGTACTCTAAGCAAACTCATAGAATCCGGTCCCCCAGAAACTGCCACAACAATACAATCACCAGAGCAAATCATATTAAATTTTCTAATAGTTCTCAAAACTCTCTCATCAAACTCACTCAAAAAATCAACCCCCCCTCATTTTTGCAAAAAGCTCACCAAAACCATCAGAGTAGTGAGGATAGGATTATATTATAAAAAATCCAATCCGCGCAGTTTGGAAGCTGTAGAGCACTAAAAATCTTGTACACCCCCCAGCGAGGGTAAACAGTAACTCACACTATTCAAGAAAAGGCGCACCAGTAAGGATTGGATTTTTTATAATATAATCCTATCCTCACGGCCCCAACCCAGGCTCCAGAGCGCCAACTTGCAAAAACCTAATAATCCTTCGCCAAATTAGCAAATTTAGTATAACTTCCAAGCCAAGCAAGCTCAACAGTTCCAGTAGAACCAGCTCTGTGTTTAGCAATAATAACTTCCGCAATATTTTTCTTTTCACTATCTTCATTATAGTAATCATCTCTATATAAGAACATAACAATATCGGCATCCTGCTCTATCGCTCCAGATTCACGAAGGTCAGAAAGCATAGGTCTATGATCTGGACGTTGCTCAGGCGCACGGGATAACTGCGATAATGCAATTACAGGAACATTTATTTCTTTTGCTAATATTTTTAAAGATCTACTAATTTCAGAAATTTCCTGCTCACGACTACCACCTTTTTTGTTACTACCTTGAACAAGCTGTAGGTAATCTATTACAACTAGACCAATATTTTTTTCTAATTTTAATTTCCTACACTTTGCACGAATTTCCATTACAGATATACCAGGTGTGTCATCTATGTATATACCGGTTTGAGAAAGCTCTCCAGATGCTGTTGCAAGTTTAATCCAATCATCATCTGCAATTCTACCTGTTCTAATACTATTTCCATCAACCATAGCAACACTACCCAAAATTCTGTTAGCCATTTGCTCCTTTGACATTTCGAGACTGAATATAGCAACACCAACATTTGCCTGTATTGCTGCATTTGTAGCAATATTTAATGCAAATGCAGATTTTCCCATAGCAGGTCTTGCAGCAACTAGTATTAAATCTGAATTATGAAGACCAGCTGTTTTATTATCTAAATCTATAAATCCAGTTGGAACACCAGTTACATGTTGTTTTCTATTATACAAATCCTCAAGCTCAGTAAAAGAATCTACTAAAATATCTTTAATAGATGAGTACCCTGTTTGATTTCTTTTTTGCATAACATTAAAAATTTTCTTTTCAGCACTATCCATTATATCTTCAACATCTTGAGTTGGGTCATAACCTAAAGAAATTAAATCATTTGCTGTTTTTATAAGAGTTCTTAATGTTGATTTTTCTTCTACTATTTTAATATATCTTTCAACATTTGAAGTAGTAGGAACTTTATCTGGTAATTCTGCTAAATATTCCAATCCTCCTACTGCCTCAAATTTTCCCATTGCACTTAATTCAGATTTCAATGTTATAATATCAATTGGCTCTGCTCTATTATATAAATTAAGAATCGCTTTATAAATTATTTTATTATCTTCTCTATAAAAATCATCTTCTGTTAAAGTTTCAACTGCAGATATTACAGCATCTTTATCTGTTAGCATACATCCTAAAACTGCCTGCTCTGCCTCCAAATCATGTGGTGGTACTTTATTAAACTCCATTTTTTACTATTCCTCCTAGACAGATTTTGAGTAAAAAAATATTGCTCATACGTACTTTAGAATTCCATATAGCAATATTTTTTCTCATGTATTTTGGCTTATTCTGAAATAACTTTTACCTTTAATTTTCCAGTAACACCTTCAAATAATTTCATACTTATATCAAAACTACCTAAATTTTTTATGTTCTCATTAAGTATAATTTTCTTTTTATCAATATCTATCTTGTATTGTTTTTTAAGCTCTTCTGATATTTCTTTTGATGTTACTCCACCAAATATTTTTCCGTTTTCTCCTGCTTTTACTTTAATTGTTAATGTTATATCATCTAATTTTTTAGCTATTTTTTCGGCATTTTCTTTATTAACATCTTTTTTATATTGTTCAGACTGTTTTTTAGCCTTTAATTTACTCATATTTTCGTTATTAGCTTCTACAGCTAATTTTTTTGGAAATAAAAAATTACGTGCATAACCATCACTTGCATTTATTATTTCATCTTTTTTTCCAACGCCCTTTATATTATCTAATAAAATTACCTTCATAATTAACACCTCTACTTTTGAATTGGATTATATCATTTATGTGTATGATTTTCAATAGAAATATTTTGAAAACTTTTTGAAATAATTTTGTAATATTTGAAATCATATAATAAACATATCTATATTAAAATAGGCTATCAAACTATCATTAACTATAAAAGAATAGGAACGTAAATTTGAAGTGAACCCCAAATAGTTTTTTATTATTAGTCTACTATTTAGAGTTCACTTCAAATTTACGTTACTATTCTTTTATCATTTATTATTTCTGATTTGCTTATATTACACATCAAAATATTTTTTTACCTCATTATACACTTTATCAACTTTTTCTTTTTCACCCTCAATTGCAGCAACCTTCATTGCTGGTTGTGTATAATTATCAATTTCAAATTTTACTCCATCTTTAAAATATACATATCTTTTTCTTTTAAGCTCTTTATGAAAAGAAAAATTTAACATTCCTAACATAGAATCTACAAATTCCGTATTGTTTGTTACATCTATTTTTCCAGATTCCCTTAATATTTTTAAAACATCATTTGAATCATTTTCATCTTTTAAATCAAAAAAAATCTTTTGATTTCCATCAACTTTATTTTTTGTGACTCTTGCTAAAAGTTTGTCTTTATTTTTATACAAAGTTCTTATTTGGTCATATTCGCTTTGTTTTTCATATCCGTTTTTTTCACAATACTCTAAAAACGGTGTTATATCATTAACTTTTGAACTATATTCATATTCATTAAACATAATATACATTCTCCTTTAAAATGACAAAAAAATAAAATTAAGAAAATGTATATTATATGAATAATTCTACAATTCTTAAATTCTAAAAGAAATTATAACATTTATTAGTATATTTTTCAATACAAATTTACACTTTTTCTAAAAAAATTTCCAAATATTTTTCACACAAAAAAACGGAGGTACTAAAATTTTTAGCACCTCCTGGAATTTAATATTTCAAGTTAGGATTGGGATATACAAATCGAGTCATCAATTGGCATTCTGGGAAACCACATTGATAGTTACAGCACGTTTCCGCACTATTATCAGCTGAATGAACTAAGTTCATAGCCAATGGTACCCATTCAATATTCTTTCCATCATACCATTTCACAACTCTTCCACCCCAATCAGGTGAATAATTGATTCTAATACTTCTTTTCCGAATCAAAATATCCTCTACATGGTCTTGAATTAAAAACATGTAGTTTGGACCATATAAATGTCTAATATATTTGTAACCATCTGGATGAAATATATACATTTTAGAAAAACCTAAACTTTTACTTTCACCCAAATTTACCATATAGCCTCCTGTATGCCTATGGTCTGCACACAAAAGCTCTTTAAATATTTCTTCTTTACCAATATAAAACGACGATGTTTTCAGCATTGCAAGATTAAGCTTATGCTCATAAAAGAATCTTGGAGTTAGTTCATCAATTCTATACTTTTGTTTAAATATTATTGCGTATTTTTCTCCTTCTAATCCCATTTTCTTTTTTTGGGAAGATATCCACTGAATAATCTCCAATTGTCTTTTGTATGTTCCCTCCTGTGTCCTCAAAATTTCAAGCTCTCTGCTCAATATTGAAATTTGTTTATTCGCATACTCAAAACTTTCAGAATCAATCAGTTGAAAATCCTCATTTGTAGCTCTGTTTAATATCGAATCTACATATCCCTTCAATATTGGATGTCTTTTAGCAAATTCTTCTATATGCCAATCTGCAATGCACGTTATTTTTCCGATTTTCAATTCATATGCCAGCAGTCTTAAAAGTTCTAATTTGTTTTTTAAATCTCCTTTGACTATAACATATTGTTTATACCATGGAGTGCCCAGTTTTTCTGCCTTTCCACACATATACCCAACATATGGTGATGGATCAACTTGATAACAAACATCATTATTATCATATACAAGCAATATAAAATGCTTTGTAGTTGCACGCTCGGTTTCAAAAAAGTTTGACTTTGCAAATACAACATGATGCTTTTCTCCAATGCAATTGAAGATCAAATAATCTTTCAAAACATTGCATGCAGTGTATGAATCACCCATCATCGTTTTTCTGTCATTTTCAGGGTTTGGTGTATGAACAGTGTACATTGTTTGCCGGACCATATCACAAGCGACTTGCAACTTTTCCTCAAAATTTAATAAGTTAAATTCTTTGGTAAAAACTGTCTGTCCAAATACATCCCGGTTTCCTGAAATTGGCTTTAATTCTGATAACATCGGTAAAAGTTTGCTCATAGCTATCCGCCTTTCTAAATTATTGCACATCATTTAGAATTTATAAAAAAATCCATAAATTCAGTACATATTTTCTCAAAATCGTATGTTTCCTTAAGCTTTTTTTGAGACAGCTTGTTAAAATTTTGAATATTTTCGGTGGTGAAATTTCTGCTTATTTTTTCAGCCGACTCCTGCATATTCTCTAAATTAACAAGAACTCCGTCTTTTTCATCATTAATCTGCTCATGTAAACCTCCTATATCATTTGCTACAATGAGTATATTACTTTTATTAAGCTTTCTGACCTGATTAACAATTAATCCAAATATTTCCTTTTTTGATGGTATCAACAAAATCATATTTTTATTGTAGTGATTTAGTATATAAAAAGGAAAATCAAATGGAACATCAACGTATAACTTTGAATTTGTAGCCTTTGCTATATCCTCATATTTTTTTATAATGGGTTGTCCCTTATAATATGATTGAGCTATAACAACAGGCTTTACACCTATAATATTTCCTAAAAACATTGCCGCATCAATATTTTTATATTCTTCAGCTCTACCAAAATCCATAATAATTGCATCTTCTTTTTCAATATCATTAAATAATCTGGCCATTTCATCTGTTTCTTGATAAATTGTTTGCTGAGATAATATTTCACCATTAATAATATTTATAAGTTTGCTTTCTTTTAAAGAATATTGATTAATCATATGCATAGAAATATATCTTCCAGTACCACCCAAGTATGAGTTAGTATTTTGATTGATATAATTTACGGCTTGTTTTTCCCAATCAATTCGTGCTTGTAAATCATCCTCACCATCTTTTATTGCAGAATTTACCTTATGTATTTTTCCAGTAGAGTGTGGAATCCATATTTTATAATTTTTATCAGATGAGTTTAATAACTCATTTAGTCCCGCAAATGGTGTGTCATTTGAAATTGTTAATACTAAATCATAATTTGAAATATTCAAACTATTAATAGCATTTGCTGTATTTTTTGAAAGTAATTTCCAGTCTTTTATAGTTCCATAATTAACTGCACCATTGCTACCGTTTGATATTTGAATAATATTAACATTTTTCATCTGTTTATGCACTTCATGTGTATATGCAGAATATCCAAACGAATTTGAATGATATTCGGGAGTATATAAATTTATTGCATATTCATATCCCCTTTTTTCCAAAATCATTTGAAACATTTTTATATACCTTTTTACGATTGTGCCTACACCAGTGTAATGGCTAATTATGCCATCATGGGCACATAAATTAATTAATAATTTCATGAATAATCTCCTCCATGTTTTTTTGGTGATACTCAATTATTTGTAAATTTGAAGAAAATTTAATACAATTCTTCAAAGTTACTTCCTCTAATATTTTTTGATTTTCAATTGAACCATATGGGTCTTTTGGATTTTCGAACGGAATAAAATATTTTTTTGCTTTTGTTGTAAGATAAATAATTTTTACATTTTTTTGACCATATAAATTTTGTATGCTATTAAACCAAGTTTCTACATCATCTTTAGAAAAAGATTTGTCTAGCATAGCCCTAACTTGATTGTATGAAAGAGTACTTATTGGGCCCCTATCAATTACAATAGTTCCAGAGCAGTATGAATTGATTTTTTTATTATCATTGACTATAAATATATTTTGATTAATTGGCGTTTTTTCTTGTAAATTTACTATTATTTCGTCAACAGTATGTATGTTTTTATTTTTCTTGAGTTTTAAAGCATTTACTAGCGTTGTTTTACCAACTCCTGGCAATCCCTCTAAAAAAACAATTTTACTTTCTGAAGCACCATACTCATTCATAAATAAAACTCCTTTCTAAAAAATTAAAATTATAGATTATAATAGAATGTATTATAACCAAATTTTCATTGATTTTATCATACTTTACCGCATTTTTCAATAACTTATAAACTTTTACTTCCAAATATTAACTTTGATTTTGTTTTTTATTTATGTTAATCTGTTATTAGTAAGATTACATTTATGGAGGATTATTATGAAATTAATTACTAAATTAATGAAAATAGAGCCTAAAATAAAAAAAATAACCAAATTTATGCTTATTGTTTGTTTACTTCTAGCATTGCTTTCAGCTTTTATTTTATCAATGTATCATTTTACATATATTATTTTTCAATATAATTTAGGAATAACTTTATTGCGTATAAGCATATTTTTAGCTGTTTCAGCAATTATTTGTGCACTTGCATTTAGTCGTATAAAAAAAGATTTGGAATAAAAAAATATTAAAAAAGCGCTTGACGTTTTTATGTAAACTTGTTATAATTAAATTATATTGAGCTTGTCTCATTGTATTTTACAATAGCATCTCGAATGAGATGATTATATAGTAGGCCCATCCACAAATTACATTTTACATTTAGGAGGATTTATCTATGGAAATTTTGGGGAATTTGGCAAAGTCGATTCGGGAACGCGTAATTGCTCCTTGCGATTTACGCGATGCAAAAGACCTCTTTAAGTTGCTCGATTTCGTAGCAGCTGGTATTGAGGCATGCAAGGAAACACTCCTCTTCCCAATGGGGAGAGACACCATCGTATTGACCCATGAAGACTGTGAATATCACTGCAAATTCAATGGCGAGTTGATTTGCTATGATGAGGAGTCTAATGACGTACTGGGAAGCTGCAATTTGAACGACTTTAATGACGTTTTTATGGCAATTTTTTACCAGTACGATAAGGAAATCTGCGACGACGTCAATTTCTTTGATGAGGAGCAAGAAAATAAGTACCAATTTTCATTTCGACTGGAAAGCTTTTTGAAACTTCAGCTTCAGGAAGCCAAGTCCAACGCAATGGCCGATATTAATTGTTTGTGTTAAAACCACAACAATTAATAAGAAGGTAGAAGTAAGTTTTACTTCTACCTTTTTGTTTATTTATTTAATTCTTCTAAGAACATTTTATTAAGCATTTGTGGATTTGCTTTTCCCTTTGTTGCTTTCATTGCTTGTCCTACTAAGAATCCTAGTGCTTTATCTTTTCCAGCTTTATAGTCTGCTATTGATTGTGGATTTGCTTCTAAAACTTGTGTTACAACTTCTTTTATAGCACCTTCATCAGAAATTTGAATCCATCCATTTTTCTTTATTATTTCTTCTGGATCTTGTGGATTTTCAAATAATTCTGTTACAACCTTTTTAGCTATTGCTGAACTTATTGTTCCTTTTTCAATTAATAAAATAGTTTTTCCAAGCTCTTCAGCTGTAAATGGTATTTGGTCTGGTTCCATTTCTTTTTCATTTAATATTCTTGAAATATCTGATAAAATCCAGTTTGCTGACAATTTTGGATTTCCACAAACTTCTTTTGCACCTTCAAATAAATTAGATAAATATTTTGAAGCTGTTATTAAGTTTGCATCTTTTTCAGATAATCCATATTCAGACATATATCTAGATTTTCTACTTTCTGGTAATTCTGGTAAATTATCTTTTATATTTTGAATATATTCTTCAGATAAACGAATTGCTACTAAATCTGGATCTGGGAAATATCTATAATCTTGAGCATCTTCCTTACTTCTCATTGGGAATGTTCTTCCAGATACATCGTCCCATCTTAAAGTTGTTTGCTCAATTACCCCACCTTCTTCTAGTACATCAATTTGTCTATTTGCTTCATAATCAATAGCTCTTACTATTGATCTAAATGAGTTCATATTTTTCATTTCTGTACGAGTACCAAATTCTGTTGCACCTTTTTTTCTTACAGAAACATTGACATCTGCACGAAGTGAACCTTCTTGCATTTTACAGTCAGATACTTCAATATATTCAAAAATTGATTTAAGTTTTCTTAAATATCTTTCAGCCTCTCCTGCTGAACGAATATCTGGTTCAGATACAGACTCAATTAATGGTACACCAGCTCTGTTTAAATCAACTAAACTACCTCCACCAAACTCATTATGATTTAATTTTCCTGCATCTTCTTCAATATGAATACGAGTTAAACGTATTTTTTTAGGATTACCTTCATCATCTTCAATTTCTACATATCCGTGTTCACAAAGAGGTTTATCAAATTGTGATATTTGATATGCTTTTGGAAGATCAGGATAAAAGTAATTTTTTCTATCATTTTTACTATTTCTTGAAATTTCGCAATTTGTAGCTAAACCAGCTTTTACTGCGTATTCAACAACTTTTTCGTTCAATACAGGTAATGTACCAGGCATTGCCATACAAATTGGACAACAATGTGTATTTGGCTCTCCACCAAATTCTGTAGGACAACTACAAAAGATTTTTGTTTTTGTAGAAAGCTCTGCATGAACTTCAAGTCCTATTACTATTTCATAATCACTTCTTGACATATAATTAGCTCCTTTCACGCAAAGTGGGAAAAGGGGACGGTTCTCTTTTTCCCTTTTTCTTTTATCTATTTTTTAAATTCTGGTTTGTAATTTTTTCTGAAGTTTGTTGCTTGTTCGTAGGTGTATGCTGCATTTAGTATTGTTTCTTCTGTGAATTTGTTTCCTATTAGTTGCATTCCTACTGGCATTCCTTTGCTGTCTACTCCACATGGAATTGATATTCCTGGAAGTCCTGCTATGTTTACAGATACTGTACAGATATCTGCTAAATACATTTCTAATGGATTGCTTGATTTTGAACCTAATTCGAATGCTACTGTTGGTGATGTTGGAGTTAATATAACATCATATTTTTCGAAAGCTTTTTCAAATTCGTTTGTTACTAATGTACGAACTTGTTGAGCTTTTTTGTAATAAGCATCATAATAACCTGAACTTAATACATATGTTCCTAAAATAATTCTTCTTTTAACTTCTGGACCAAATCCTTCGCTTCTTGAATTTACATATATATCTTTTAATTTTTCAAAGTTTTCTGTTCTGTATCCATATCTGATACCATCAAATCTACCTAGGTTAGAGCTTGCTTCTGCACAGGCAATTATGTAGTATGTTGCTAGTGAATATTCTGCAACATCTAATGAAAATTCCTCTACTTCTGCTCCTAGCTCTTTATATTTTTCTATTGCCTCTTGTAATTTTGCTTTAACTTCTTCATTTATACCTTCACCAAAGAATTCTTTTGGAACACCAATTTTTAGACCTTTAACATCATTTTTTAATGCTTTAGTATAATCTACTTTTGGTCTTTCTATTGATGTTGTATCTTTTGAGTCATGTCCTGCTATTAAATTTAAAAGCATTGCACTATCATATACATCTTTTGTGATTGGTCCTATTTGGTCTAATGATGAAGCAAATGCTACTAAACCATATCTTGAAACTAAACCATATGTAGGTTTTAATCCTACAACACCACAAAAAGCTGATGGTTGGCGGATTGATCCACCTGTATCGCTACCAAGAGCCCAAGGTACCATACCTGCTGCAACAGCTGCTGCAGAACCACCTGATGAACCACCTGGTACTGTATTTAAATTCCATGGATTTTTTGTTTTCTTAAATGCTGATGTTTCTGTTGAACCACCCATTGCGAATTCATCCATATTTAATTTTCCTAGGTTTATCAAACCTTCATTATTTAATTTTTCGATAACTGTTGCATCATATGGTGAAACAAAGTTTTCTAGCATTTTTGAGCTACAAGTTGTTTTTATACCTTTTGTGCACAAGTTATCTTTTATTCCAATAGGAATTCCAGCAAAATTTGATTCTATTTCCCCATTGTTTACTTTTTCTTCTATTTCTTTAGATTGCTCTATTGCTTCATCTGTTAAAGTTGTTACAAAAGCTTGTACATCTGGCTCTTTTTCTGCAATTCTATCTGCATATGCTTTTGTTATTTCTGTTATTGTTAGCTCTTTAGAAGCTAATTTTTCTTGAAGTTCATGTACTGTAAGTTCTGTAATATTCATTAAATTTCCTCCCTTCGCATAATTCATCTGCATTAATAAATTTGATGATTTTCGAACCTTATGAAATGTCATTTTTAATTATTGTATAACTTTTGGTATTTTAAACATTCCTCTTTCTTGTGCAGGAGCATTTTGAAGCAATGCATCTCTATCACCGAATTCTACAATTTCATCTTTTCTGAATACATTATATTTATCATTTGCACCTATTGTTTCTCCTAAACCATCTGTTGGTGCATTATTTACTTTTTCTGCGAAATTTAATATATCTTGTAAATGTAATAAATATGTATCAACCTCTTCATCTTTTAATTTAAGATGTGCTAAATTTGCTATGTGCAAAAGTTGTTCACGACTAACTTGCATGGTATCATCTCCTTTTACGAATTTGTTCAACATTATATAGCTTTTTTTCGAAAAAAACAAGACCTAAATTTGAATCTTGTTGTCAATAGGTGTCAATAGGGACGGTTCTGATTGACAACCTTGACAATTGTGTCAATGGGGACGGTTCTTATTGACAACCTCTTGCAAAAAAACTCGAAATTTGTCTTACGATTTTTCTTGCAGAACCAAGTATTCCGTTATAAAATACACTTAAGTTAAAAGCTTATTGCATTTTTTAATTTTATTCAGAGCCAATTTACAGCTCATAAATTTTATTCGTGAATTTTAATTCTTTAAATTTTCAAAAAGCATAAGCATGGCAATAGTAAAATCAATACAAAATTGGTAGAATATTTTAATATAAAATTGATTAAATTTTTCAAATTTTATTTCTCAAAATCTACGTTTTCTCAATGAAATTTCAAAATCAATACCAGCAATACCGCTGTTTCATTGTTTTAATTTTGTATCAATAAGTGTCAAAATGGACGATTTCTTTTGATACACTTGCAAATGCAGTAAATTAAAACCTTTCCCTCCTTTGGCACTATTGTCAAAAAAATTATTTAAACTATTGTGCAGTCTTTAACTAATATGTTAAAATAAAGAAAGGAGAAGTTATGACAGAGAATTTAACAAAAACACCCAACCCCAAATATCTACCAACAAACGATGTAATTTTCAAATGTTTGCTTGGTAATCCAGGAAACGAAAGAATAACAAAATGTTTTTTAGAGCATATAACAGGAGAAAAAATTGAAGAAATATCAACGAACTTCAAATTAGAACTACTAAAAGAAAAGCCAAAAGATAAGCAAATGGTGGCTGACTTAATTGCGAAGGATAAATATCTTCAAAAGTACATAGTAGAAATGCAGCGAAAAGCTTATGATTATTTGCCAGATCGATTTATAGCATATTTATCGAAAACTTATGTGGCAGATATTAAGGTGAAGGAAGATTATAAACAGCTAAAAAGAACCGTTTTAGTAGTTCTAATGGAAGAGGATTTTCCAAATTTGCAAAACATAGCAGAATATCACACAGTGTGGCATTACAGAGAAGAAAATCACAGAGAAAAAATATTAACTAAAAATACGGAAGTGCATATATTGGAGCTTCAGAAATACAAAAGACACAAAAAACAAACTGGGGAAATAGACCCATGGTTAGAATTTTTCATAAATCCATATGGAGAGGAGGTACAAAATATGGCAAGAACAAGAGCTGAATTAGAGGAAGCCGTAAGACAATTACGACTTTTAAATGCAGATGAGGAAGTACAACAATTAGCAGATGCTGAGGACTGGGCACGATATGATTACAACAGTGCAATGTCTGAAATGATGGAGAAAGGTCTGGAAAAAGGTCTTGAGGCTGGACGAGCTAAAGGACGCGCTGAGGGATTTGCTGAAGGCTTATCTAAGGGACAAGCAAAAGGAAGAGCCGAACTTGTGAAAAAAATGTTGGAAAAGAAAATGGATATAAATTTAATATCTGAATTAACTGGCCTAACTAAGGAAGAAATTGAAAAATTATAATTAAATGTTAATACATAATTTTCAAGTGGACGATTCGTGGAAAGCATTCCAAATTCGTTCACTTTTTTTACAAAATGATTCAAATTTTCCCAACATTGTCAATGTGTCAATGGGGACGGTTCTTTTTGACAACCTTTAGGTCAATAGGAACGGTTCTAATTGACACACTTACTGACACAAAAATTTCCCACGTTTATTAACAAAAAACGATGTCAGTCGGGACGAAGCCTTTTGACACATTTATATATAAGTAGCAACAGAGTTTTTTTACTGCCACCTCTTACTATTCACTAAGTTTCATATTTTAGGTCTTGAATTATTATTTTGTTATGGTAAAATAATATCAAATTTATGGATTCTTAGGAGGGATTAATTATGAACTTTAATAAATGTAAAAGATGTGGTTGTTTTTTTGTTGCAAATGGTGATACTTGTCCTGTCTGCACAAAAAAAGACAATAGTGATATTTCAACTTTGAATAGTTACTTTGCAGAGAATGAAAATGCTCATTCTATTTCAATAAATAATTTGGCAAATATTACTGGAGTTTCTACTAAAAATTTGGCCAGATTTGTTGATGAGAAAAAATTGGATTGTTGGAAACATATTAATTTATAGGTGTAATAAAATGCAATTAAAAAAACAGAATATTCCTTGTGTTGGAATATTCTATTTTTTTGCTGTATTTTATTACATCAAATGGTTGTCAAGGAGAACCGTCCCCATCGACACCTATTGACACATCAAATGGTTGTCAAAAAGAACCGTCCCCATTGACAACCAATTGACAACTATTGACATAGAAAAATGGAAAAGGAGAACCGTTCTTTTTTTATGAGAATGGTTCTCTTTTTCTTTTTTAGATTTTTAGTACTTTTCTTTTTATTGCTATTATTCCGAATGTTATTAGGGATAGACCACTTAGGGATAGTGTTATGTATGCTGCGATTGTTGAACCTGTTTTTGTTGTTAGTATTATTCCGGCTGTGTCGATGTCGTCTTCTTCTAGGTTGTAGTTTGCTGGTGTTGAGTCTTTGTCGGCTATTCCGTAAGTGTTGTAGTCTTTTGTTATTTCTGCTATGTTGGTTTTTAGTCCTAAGTTGTTTTTGTTGTTTTCCCAGGTTAGTATTATTTCTACTTCTGCTGTTTCGCCTGGTTGTAGTATTTTTCCTTGTAGGATATTTGTTGTTGCATTTCCGTTGGTGTATATCCAATCTTTATTGTATTGTTGCTCAAATTTTAGTCCATTTGGTATATAATCTGTTATTTCTTCTACTGTGCCTGGTATTTGTCCTTCATTTGTTACTTTTATACTATATTTAAATCTTACAATTACATTATTTACTTGGCTTCCTTTTATATCAACTTTTACCAATTTTTTTGGATTATCTTCTGCCTTGTTTCCTGTTTTTATCACTTTCGTTTCGTTGTCTGTTGTTATTATTGCTTCTGTTACCCATTTGCGTAATGATAAATCAAATTGTCGTTTAAGCTCTTCTTTATCCTCTTTGTTATCATCTTGACTTGGCTTGTCATCTTTTTTCTCGTCGTCTTTCTTGTCATCATCTTTCTTGTCATCATCTTTCTTGTCGTCATCTTTTTTGTCGTCATCTTTTTTGTCGTCATCTTTTTTGTCGTCATCTTTTTTGCCGTCGTCTTGATTATTTTTGTATGTATTAGTAATTACATATACGCTTTCACTTTCATTTTTATTTTCTTCTGTATTTTGTTCAGTTTTTTCTTCTGAATATTCTGTTTCATAATCTGCTATTTTTGAAAGCTCTTCCACTGTATATTTTATGTCTTCTCCATTATTTTTCTTTGCTAAATTTTGCCATGTATATTCCCAATTACTATCTTTGCTTAAGGTTACTTTTTCTCCAATTACTTTTTCATTTGCTTTTAATTGTACTTCTATTTTTTCTGGACGTTTGCCGTTTTCATTATTGTTATCATTCCATACCTTTTTAACTGTTATATTGGTTTGTTTTGGTATATATGTATTGGTTATTATAGTTGTATTATTACGCTCTTCTTTTGTTGAAACATAGCCTTCGGTTAATTCTAGCTCTTTTACGGAATATTCAATTTGTGTACCTTCTTTATATTTTGGTAAATTAATCCATTTAAAGTTTAACTCATCTTCTTGCCAAATTCCATCTTCTCCTGCTGACATTAGTACTGATGCTCCTACAGGCTCTCCATTTGCTTTTAGTTGCATTTTTACTGTCTGTGGCCTTATTCCATCTTGATTGTTGTTATCAGACCATACCTTTTTAACACTGTGCGTTGTCAATTCTGGAGTATGAATATTTGTTATTATTACTTTACCTGCAGATTCTTCTTTTGATGATGTATATCCACTTGGCACTTCAAGCTCTTCTGCTGAATATGTTACAAGTTTTCCATTATTATATTTTGGTAAATTGTTCCATACATATTGAAGCTCAGCTGATTGCCACTGATTATCTTCACCTGATGTTAATATTACTGGATTTCCGTAGTTTTCGCCATCTGCTTTTAATTGTAATTTTACTGTTTGTGGTCTTATTCCATCTTGATTATCGCTATCGTCCCACACTTTTTCTACTTCATATTGTGTTTCTTGTGGTGAATATTTGTTAATTATTGTTAGCTCAGTTTTTTCTGCATTCTCTTCTTTTGTTAAAACATATCCATCTGGTATTTCAACTTCTTCTACAGAATACTCAATTTCTTTACCATTTTCGTATTTAATTAACTTTGACCACATGTACTGCAATTCGTTATCTTGCCAAATTCCATCTTCTCCAGATGATAATGTTACTGGATTTCTGTAATTTTTATTATTTGCTTTTAGTTGCAAAATTAAACTTGTTGGACGTTTTCCATCTTGATTATTGTTATCATCCCATTTTATTTTTACTTTATATGATGTATCTTCAAAACTATTTACAATTTTTATGTTACCTGTTTTATCTACAGTTCCATCAGTACTTCCATATTTTACAACATATAAATCGCTATTTATTTCGTCCCAATTATTTTCATTTTGTACTTTTGCACTAGTTTCCTTTACAACATAAATTATTTTTAATCCATTTTCATATTTTGGTAAATTCGTAAATTGAACACTACTATTTCCAATTATTTCTTTTGAATTAACATTATTACCATCTTTATCTTTTGCAATTTGCAAGCCAGAATCTAGCTTTCTATATAATGCCACATTTACTTTATAATTTGACACATCTTTGTCATTATTTTGCCACTCTTTTTGAACTGTTATTGATGTTAATAATCTATTTGTAACTTTATTACTACTTATTGATGTTTCAATTTTATCTGTATCACTTTCAAATTTTATCCAAGAGCCATTAATTGTTGTTGTTTCAATTTTGGTTACTTTTACACTATATGCAACCTCTGCTCCATCTTCATATTTTGGTAGATTTTCAAATGAAACATTATCATTTCCAGTAACAACTTTTGTTATATTATTGTCATTTTTATCTTTAACCTCTGCTAATTTGCTATCTACTGTTTTATACAAAGTTAGCTCTACTCTGAATGATGTTGGCTCTTCTACTCCTTGCCATTCACTTTCTACAGAATAATTTACATATTCAATATTTTCCAAATTCTTTATATTGTAACCATCATATTCTATAGCAAAATTATTTGTTATATCTATATCTTGATTATCATTATTATATAATACTTTTTCTTCCTTTACAGAATATTCAATTACACCATTTTCGTCAGCAACTGGTAATTCGTTAAAACTATATTTCCACTCATCTCGTAAAGTTATTGTTTGCATTTGATCTGTTGGTTTTCCATTTTTATATAATCGTACATTAATCATTAAGTTTTGTAATTTATACTTCGTAACAACCCATGTTTTTGTTCCCGCAACACTTATTTTTTCGGTGTTTATTATTGTGTCACCACTATTTTGTATAATAAAATTATTAATATCTAATTGTTTACCAGACTTTTCAATTTTTATTTCTTTTATTACATATTCTATTTCATTTTTATTTTCGTCATATCTTGCTATATTTGAAAATTGAACTTTACCATTTCCTGTAACAACTTTTTCTGTAATTTCATTTTCATCAACATCTTTTGTTACTTCAATTTCTTGATTATTAACACGTTTATATAATTTGAATGTTGCACTATAATCATTTACATTTCCAGCAACTCTCCATACTTTATTTTTATATACCTCTGTTGTTTCAATTTTCTTTTTTGTATTCACAATTTTAAATTCGTTTGAATTATTTTCATTACTTATATTTGTATCAAAATCATCTAATGATGCTTCTTCAAACTGCGAACTTGTTGTTTTTCTTTGTTTTATAAATTGCTCTTCTACTTCGTAATTTATTTCATTACCATTATTATATTTAGGTAAATTACTAAATGTTATGTAATTATTACCAACTATATTTTGGGAATTAACTGTATTTCCTAATATATCAATTGCATTAACTTTAGAACCATTTGAAACATTTTTAATTACAATATTTGCTTGGTATAAATTAGCATTTCCAACATTTTCCCATAATTTTGTTATCTTTACTTGTTTTACTATTTTATTTATTATTGTATCTTGTTCATTTGTAGAATAATAATCATTTTTACTTAAAGTAAGCCAATTATTATCTTCTTCTGATGACCTATAATATGCTTCAATTTCTTTTACTTTATATGTTATTTCTTTTCCATTTTCATATTTTACAACATTGGTAAATGTCACTTTATTGTTTCCAATTACTTCTTTTGTTAATTGGTTATTTGAATTATCTTTTACTTCTACATCAGAGCCATTTACAACTTTATATAAACCTAATTTTGCCTTATATAAGTTAGCATTTGGAACATCTTGCCATTTTTTACTTTTTGAAATATCTGTTGTTACAATGTTTTTAGTTACTCCATTATCATCTATTTGCATATAATAATTTGTGAATTTAGTCCATTCTTCTGTAGTTTCAGATGTTCTGCAGTATGTTGCATTTTCTAGCTCTTTTACTGTGTATTGTATTTCATTATCTGAACTATCATATTTAGCTAAATTAGTAAATGCAATTTCGCCATCGCCTATTACTTCTTTTGTTAATTGATTTCCATTTTCGTCTTGCACAGGTACTTCAATATTATTTTCAATTTTATATAACCCAAATGAAGTTTTATATAATTTAGAATTTGGAACATCAGCCCATACTTTTTGTGCTGTTGCCGTTTTCTTTTCTAATATTATATTTGTTATTGTATCTTCTGTTTGATTTACTTTATAATCAAAACCTTTAGTCATTTTTTCCCATTTTAAGCCATCAATTGATTTACATTCTGCACTTTCTTCCACTACTTTATATGTAATTTTTTCATTACCAAAATATGCTGGTAAATCTGTATATTGAACAGTGCCATTACCTGCAACAGTCTTCGTTTCGGTATTTTCGACCTGTTTTAATATATTATTACCATTTTCATCTTTACCATCTACTTTGTATAAATTAAATGTTGCTCTGTAATTTTCAGCTTGTTCAGTTCCTTGCCATTGTTTGTTAACTATAACATTTGTTTTTAATGTATTTGTTATTATATTATCTTTGTTTGTTATTATGAATTTATCTTTTTCTATATTTTTCCATGTTGCACCATTATCTTGTGTTTGTTTTATTTCTGTCTCTTCTACTAAATACTGTATTTTCGTACCATTTTCGTATTTTTCAAGATTTTCAAATGCAGCAATTCCATTTCCAATAATTTCTTTTGTAACATTTACTGTAGTACCATCAATTTCCTCACTAACATTTGTTGTAATACCATTTACTGTTTTCTTTAATGTAAGAACTGTTTTATAGTTTTGAGGATTATCTACATTCCACTTTTTAGTTACTGCAATATCAACTTTTTCTGTATTTTTAATATTATTTCCATTGTAAGAAACAGTAAATTTGTTTGTAATATCTTTACTTAAATTAGTTACTTTAATTTCCTTTACAGTATAAACTATAGCTCTTCCATTATCATATTTACTTAAATTATCAAATGAGTATTTCCAATTTTTTTCCTTTGTTGTTTCTACAGTTTTGCCTGTCGCAACTCCATCTTTGTATAGCTCTATTGTTACGGTTAAATTATTTTCATCATATTTTGTGTTTTCCCAAGTTTTCGTTCCTTGTATATCTGTTTTTTCTTCCATATACACGGTTTCGGAATCATCATCATCTTGTGAACCTTCGTAATAATTTTCTATTTTTGGAATGAAGTTTTCCACATTTTCTGCATAATATGTTGATAAATTTAGGTTGTCCTTTATTGTTGCTGGTGTTGAATCTATATCTGTGTTTTTGTTTTCTTGGTCTGCAAAATATTCTCCATAAACATTGCCATTTTCATCTTTTTGTGCTGTTAGCTCTGCTCTACTTGTTAAATAAATTTTATTTGCAGATGGTTGTTTTGTAACTTTACATGCAAGTTGTACATATGGAGCATTTGGTAATGTTCCTGATAACACATTTGTTATTGTATTACTATTTTCATTTGCTTGAATTAATTTATTTTCCAACGCATTTGTTTTTACTGCTGTTATTTTTCCAGAATCATCTGTTGCTGCTACCTTCCATCCATTTGCTATATTTATGTCGTTGTCTTGAACAAATTCTAGTCCATCTGGAAGATAGTCTGTTATTTCACTTGCATATCCACTTATTGTACCTTCATTATATATGTTTATATTGTATACAACTATATCATCTTTATTTACAAATACAGCTTGTTTTGGATGTTTGTAATATCCTGTATTTGTTTCTAATACGCCTTGCTCTGTATACTTAGTTATTTGCGGAGCTCTTGATTCTTCTGGTGCTTCATCATTTACTTTTGAAATATATTTTCTTAGTGCAAGGTCAAAACCTTTTTCTGGATTGTTTACATTTAAAATTAATCTATTTGTATTTTCAATTGTTACATCAACATGGTCGTTTGTCCATTCTGGTAATGTTGGTTTAGCTGTTATTTTTGGTACTGACATATAATTTACTGTTTCCCCAGTTGATGTATTTGTAGAATTGTTATTTTGCTTTAACACATTAGCTTTTGCTAAACTAAATACTTTAACTTCTGCTGTTGTTGTTCCTACTTTTACTGGCTCTCCATTTATTAATCCATCATATAAATTTAATGTTCCCATATTTTCAATTGCATCTGGTGTTCCTACTATGTTTGGTGTTACTGTATCTACTACTCCGTCGTCTACACCTATTGTTAGAGTTCCGTTGTTTGTTATTGCTGGGCCTGATGTATTTTGTACTAATGAGGTAGATTTTTCTGTTTCTTCATCTAGTATTATATCTGTTATTGTTAATGTTCCATTGTTTAATATTGCAGAATTTATTCCGTTATAGGTTATTGAACATGCATTTAGGTTTATTGTTACTGTTTTATTTTGTTCTATTGTTACTTGTGATGTTAGCTCTATGTCTTTATGTAGCTCTACAGGCTCTGACGATTGTGCTGCTGCATTTATTGCGGATTGTAGTGTGTCGTAATATATTCCGCCTACTGAGGCAATGCTATCGGCTGTTGCGTTAATATCTAATGTCGCTGTTGTTTCGTCTGGTGATAGTGATACTTTGTAGTTTTCTGGTACTTTTGTTACTGAGCCACTTATTGCTTTGGTTGTACCTGTTATTATTCCGTCGTAGAAGTTGAAGGTACCGCTATTTTCAATACCATATGTTGAACCTGTTATTTGAGGAATTGAAGTACTTACATCCTCATCATCAGTACCTAATGTTACTATACCTCCGCTATAATTGTATATAGCTGTACCATCTGAGTTATTAACGCTTCCCCCAATTATATTAATTGTTCCCTTATTATTATTTGTTATTTTACTTATTATTCCACTTCGTAATGTTACAGTACCATTGTTATTTAAGCTTTTTATCTCTGAGTTTTCTATTGAAAAATTGCTTTTAGTACCTGATGTTACAGATAAAATATTCGAATCTTTTATTTCTTTTATATTATTATGTTGCACATACTCGTTAAATACTCCTCCTGTTATATGCAATTCTCCTGAATTACTACTTGATTGATATACCATATACTCACTATATTTAACTGAAGCATTACGACTAAAATTTCCTCCTGTTATATTAATAATTGCTCTACCAGAATAATCATATATAATATATTTACAACTTTCTATTCTACCATTATTACTTGAATGTTCGTCCCTTCCGTTTTTTATATTAATTACGCTTTCTTTAGATGATGTATTATATATCATATATTGTGCTGAACGACTCCAATAATTATCATATCCTACAGTTACAAACTCTATATCTTCTATATTTATTGTTCCACTACTTCCATTATAAATACCGTGCTGTCCAATTTCAGATGTCTCCGCTGTTAACTGTAACTTTCCTTTTATCCAGTTTATATTTCCTATACCTGTATTATTTATTATTTTTACATTTTTTGTACCAGAATAAGCATACGTACCTTTATTAACAATTAAATTATTTGTATTATTAATAAAACACTCTGTATATCCTGTAATTTTACCAGTTTGGCTTTCACTATTATCAGTCAATTCCAATGTTCCTTCATTATTTATTATGTTTGACCTTGAATAAGAATAAATAACATTTCCATTTAGGTCAAATATTATATCCTTTGAATCTTTTATATTTATACATCTTACAGGATAAATATTTTTCAATAGCTTCACATTTTTATTATTTTCATCACAATTTTCGATTGCTTCCTCTATAGTATCATATGTAATATTTCCCACTGAAACAATATCTTGCGGAATAATCAATTTTGTCTCCTGTAAACCTTCTTGGTTAGTTTCAATTGAAATCTCATAATTTTCAGGTATATTATCAATAGTACCTTTTATTCCGTCACCTTCTGACTTTATAAGTCCATCATAAAAATTAAGCACTCCACTATTTGATATTCCGTATTTTTTTCCTACTATTAATGGTTCTTCAATATTAACTACATCATCATCTGTACCTATTGTCAATGTTGCATCACTACCATTAGTTATTGCAGAATCACTTTCACTATTTATTTCCGCATTTATTATATTCAATTTTCCTTTATTATTATTGCTAATTGTTGATATATTGCCTCCATTTACAGTCACATTACCTATATTAGTAAAAGAACTAATTGTGCCACTATTTATAAAACCTGTTCCCCTATTATATAAAGTTTCAACTGTTGAATTCTCATAATTAAACTCACTAGATTCTCCTATATCTAGATTATTTATTGTACTATTAATTATTTTATCTACCTTTCCATGATATATACTTCCCTTAACTGTGTAATCTGATATTGTTAGTACTCCTCCAGCATTTTTTGATTGATATACTGTACTTATGTTATTATTTATTGAACCTTCTGACAAATTGATATTTGACTTTCCTACATTATCATATATATAATACTTAGTTCCTGCACCTAAAGTTCCTACTATATTTTTAACATTTATAGTGTTTGTATCATCTGCCATTATATATATCAAATACTGTTCCGAATTTCTTGACCAATATGGGCTATATCCTGCAGTAATATATTCAATATTCTCTATATTTATAACTCCTGTACTATCTGAATATATACCATGTTGAATATAACTTGCATCTGTTTTTAAACTTAATGTACCGCTCTTCCATCTAATATTACCATCACCAGTATTTTTTATTAAATCCACATCTTTTCCATAATAATAATAAGTTCCCCTATTAACTATCAAATCTCCACTATTTACAATAATAGTTCCACCTATGCCTACTATTTTTCCGCTTGATTCCTCACTAATATCTTCAATTTCCAAATTACCATGATTCGTTATTGTATCTGTATTGGATGCATTTATAACTTTTCCATTTAGATTTAATTTAATATTCAAGTTTTCTTTGATGTCTATACTTTCCTCTTGTGCATCTATTGAAATATCTTTTAATAAATTAACCTTATATTGATTATCCCCATCTAAACTATTTAGAGCTTCTTGAAATTTCTTTATACTTGGATATTGCCCAATACCTTCAATTTCTATAATTGGAACTATTTTCAGTGTAGATATTTCCATCTGAGTTTCCTCATTTGTTTCTTGTACCACTTGATAGCCCTCAACTTTATTGCTTATATTTCCAGAAATTGATTTTTTATCTGGTCCCTCAATTTTACCATCATAGAAATTAAAGGTCCCTTTCGTGTAAATACCATTCGTTTTTTCACCTTTTATGTATGGTCTCTCTATGCTAACATTCTCATCATTTGTTCCTAAATTAATTGTACCATTTTCATTATATATACCATAATCTCCGCCTACTACTGAAGTTGTTTCATCACTACTTATATTTACTACTCCACTACTGCAACGAATTCCTTTTTGATTCCCTGTTATTTGTGTATTTTTTATATCACAAACTGCATCATTGCCTGCTATATACACACCTATCGTATCTCCTGATAACACCGAATTATTTATTGTAGTTGTACCTTGTGTAGAATATACTGAATAGCTTTCGGATGAATTAGAACTTCCTATAATATTACAATTTTCCACAAGTATATTTCCATAATTTTGTATTTGAGAAACATATTTTCCCCTCAAATCTGAATTTTTTATTTCCATATTTCCAGAATTATAAATACATTTTGCCCCCATAGTGCTCCATCTAATTCCGCCATCACCATCTACATTAATATTATCAATTTTTAAATTTACACCTTTTTCATTGTATATTGCAATAGTTCCATATCCATTTATATTAATTGAATTTCCAGTTATTATTGACTCTTCATTGTCACTAATATTATATATTCCTTTGGTGAATTTTGAATATGATATAGTTGAACAATTAATTTTACCAGATGTTATATTTAATTTTGCTGAATTATCGTTGTATACTCCACATAACCAGCCATCTGCATGATTTGAGGTTAAATTAATAATCCCACCTGTAATATTAAGAATTGCACTATCTCTATTTAATATAGTAATTATTTCCGCTGAATAATTTTCATATCCATTAATATATCCACCTGCAATATTTACAGTTCCATTTTCATAGTTCTTGATTGCTCTTGAATATTTACCATATACATTTATAGTTCCATTATTAATATTCAATTCACCCTTATTTTCAATCGTATTTATGTATGAATCACTCAATCCTTGAAGGTCACCATTAATTATTAAATTTGAATCTGATGTATTTAGAATTCCCTCATTTTTTATCGCTGTATTTATATTGGTTTCTATCTTTCCATCTATATCAAAATTAACTCTTATACTATGAACAATAAAACTATCATCTCCAGTATTTCCACTTTGGTCTTTCCTATATCCTAAGTGTAAATAATACTTTTTTCCACCTTGCAATTTATATGTGTAATCTTTTGCTACAACGGTACCACTTATGTATATAAATCTATTTGTACTTTCCGAATACGCTGGTGCTGTTGTACTTTCAGATATTGTTGCATATCCATAATCTACTACTTCACTAGAAACTTCCGCATTTACAGTTAATGTATATACTCCAGGATAATTTTCTAAATCGATTTCTACATAACTATGTGCTGTTGAATTATGAATTCCTTTATTATTATTTATAATATTTCCATTATCATTTACAAAATAATATGTCCCATTATTAACAATCTCGCTAAACGTTTTGTCATATTTTATATTATTCGTATTTTTTAGCTCTAATTTTCCCTTATTAAAAAAACCTGTATTAGCATATATGTACACATTTTTTCCATTTATATCAAGAGCAATATTTTGTCCTTCTTTTACAGTTATTGTTCTTTCTATATTCTGACTTTTTAATAATCTAACTGTTGTTATTTCATCTCCTGCATTTTCATTGCAAACATCTATGGCTTCTTGTAATGTTTTATACTGCTGTCCTCCAACAATCTCTGCCACATAATCTTCTTCTGTTCCTAATACTAATTCCTCATATCCATCATTACTCATTGTTGATATTAACTCTTTATTATCTTCTAGGTTTTCTACTGGACATCGTATTATCTTATTTTCTGCACCTATTAATTTTCCATCATAATAATTTAATTTCATATTACTTGCATTAATTGTCCATGCTGTAAGTGATGATTTCAATACCGGATTTTGAAGAACATCTCCGCCTTTTTCTCCCAAAGTTATAGTTCCTTTTGAACTTGGCATTTCAATTGCCTGCCATACTTTTGATGTTAGCGTTCCAGATTTAATATTAATATCTGTATTTTCTGTTGAACTTGAATATATTGCTGCACCTCCTGTTGTTATAATTGTGTTTCCTGATATATTTATTGCTCCACCACTTATATTGATTGATTCATTATTTGATGAGCTATTTATATTTTCCAATGTAGAATCCATTATATTTACATTTGAATTTTTTGTTCTTAAATCTATAACATTACTATTACCAGTTACTATTAATTTAGTATTTTTTATATTTATGTTAACATAATTATTATTTGATTTATATATTGCACTATATTGTGTTGTTATTTCAGAATTATTAATATCTATATCTAAATCATACATATTAGATATTGCATAATTTCCGGTTATCTTCGCATTGTTAACCTCTATTTTTACACTACTTCCCTGACTATATATTGCTGTACTGTTTGTCGCATCAATTTCACAATTATTTATATATGTTTTGTTATATGCAGCATTTATATATACATTGTAACTACCTAAAGTTTTTTTAGGTAATTTCACATTTTCTATTAATACCTTAGCATAATTTCCTCCATTCCATATTTGATAATAGCAATCACTATCAAAATTTCCTCCTGTTATTATCATATTAGCAGAACTTGCATTTGTATATGCACCACTATATGCTCGTATATTGCCACCACTTACTTTAGTCAAACCAGCTGTACGTAGCCCCCAGACTCCCATTCCATTATTTCTATTAAACATTTCAATAGTTCCATTATTTATACTAGTTAATGCACCATCCTGAGTTATTGCACCTGCGACATAATCTTTATTACTTGTAATAATACCACCATTCATGTCAAATCTTCCGAAATTACTTATACAAGTAATGTAAGCTGAACTTGAGGCTCCAGATTTACATAAATCTATCATTCCACTAGTTAATGTTAATTTTCCAACATTTTTTTGCTCTAATTTTATACTATTAATCCTAAATTCGTCATTATAACGCGTTGTATTATTATTTCCTTTTGAATATCTAAAATTTAAATAATATTTTTGTCCACCTGCTAGATTTATACTATAATCTTTGCTTTTTGTATCCCCGTATAACTGTATAAATCTTCCATATGTTGTTTCACCTACCCTTGAGCTATTATCTGGTTCATTTGTTAAACTTACATATCCATAATTATAATACGATGAAATTTCTGCATTAATTGTTAGTGTATACTTACCTTCTCTATCACTCAAATCAATTGGCAAATATCCTGTTGCTATTGTATTTAAACTGTCTGCGTGGGTATTGTTTGTGTTTACTAATCCTTTTAGTGGATTATATTCAAAATAATATTGATCATCTTCATTAAATTTCTTTATATTTGTTAAATCAATATTTTCTGCATCACCTAGTACATCATCTGTGCTTCCGTTTAGTATTACACTGTTTGTCGTGCTTGTTATTTTGCCTAGTCCTTTATTGTTGCTTACTTTAAAATAATCGTATATTGGAGAATATCCGTCTGTGCTGTTGTAAAATCTTATGTTGTGCTTTCCTGCTGTTATATTTTCAATTACAATATCTTTTATTGTGTAACTATCCTTGTTTCCATCTGATGCAAAATTATATATACTTTCTGTGCTTCCATCTAAAAATATATCTGACTCTCTTGAAAAAAATGAACCAGCTACTGTTAATACATATGTTCCCGGTTCTGTTACTTCAAAGTCGAAGTTTAAATCTTTTGCATAGTCAACACCATATCCCCCACTAAAACTTGAATTTGACCAACTTTTATTACCGCTTATTATATTGCTTTTTTCAGCCTCAATCTTATATAAGTAATTTCCACCGTAAGAGCTTCCATCAACTACTTCTAATTGTCCATAATTTTTTATAACATATCCTGTTGATGTTGTTGTTAATACATGTCCATCTAAGTCGATTTTTATATTTTTTGTACTATCCACCACAATGGTCTCGCTTTTTGCTAAATCTTTTACAAGAACAATTTCCACTTGGCTTCCATCTGTTCCGTATTTTGTTCCTGCATCAGTTATTGCATCTTCTAGTTTTGTATATGTTTTTCTACCTATTCGTGCTTCTATATCTGAAATAATTGCCAAAGTTGCAGTTTGAGTATCTTGTCCATCTACTACTGAAACAGAATATGCTGCTGGTGTTTCAGTTACTTTTCCATATATTGCAGATTTTGCAGTTATACTTCCATCGTAAAAGTTAAATGTTCCTCCATTATTTTTTACTCCAAAATCATTTCCCTTTAATTCTGGTTGCGCTATTGTTATTCTTCTGTCATCCTTACCTAAAGTCAATGTACCTTCAGGCTCTATTACAACAGCCTGAGTATTTTTACTTGTTAACCCACCAGATATTTTATTATTTAATACTGTTAATTTGCCAGATTTTAGTGATATAGTTGGATTTTCGCTATTTCTCGTCTGTACTGAAAATCCATTTAAATCTAGTGTTATATTTTTATTTGTTATTTCGTTTGATTCATCATATATGTCATGAATTATTTGAATTGTTGCAGTTGCTTCATCTGGAATTGCTTCCAATGCCTCTTTCAAAGTATAATATTCTGTATTTACCAATGACTCATTTCCTTCTGATGCTGATATTATTTTTGCTACAGCTATTCGTTTTACCCCTGTTATTTCAAACTCTTTTTTTGTTACATTTGTTGCCGCATCTTTTACCCATAAGTAATACGTTCCATTTTCAGATATTTCACCAATCGTTGCTTGAACACTTAATTCCTGATTTACTTTTGTATAACTTGGTTCTTCTGTATTGCTTTTACTTATTCCGTATCCTGTTATTCCTGAGGCATCATCTGTTATGCTTATGTCAATTGAAGTTTCTATATCATCATTATTTTCTTTCTCCTTTATGCTAACTATTGTTGGTGGAACTTTGTCTATATTGTTAATTACTTTTAGCGAAACACCACTATAATTACTGCCATCTGTAGCTCTTGCATATATTGTTGTATTTTCATTTATTTGTAAATCACCTGTATAATCTGTCCATGTTCCATCTTCCCCTAATTTGTATTGTAATCCTAAATCTGTATTTTCTTTTTTTATTATTGATTTCCCCTCTTCATTTTCATTAGAAAATTCAATTACTCCCTTTTTTGAACCTTCACTATCTTCTGCAGAAATTGTGCCATCATCTTGAGCAGTTTGCGAATTTACACTTTTTACTTTTCCAATTATGTTTTCATTTTCGTCAACACTTATTTCTACAATTGCATTTTCTAAAGTCTTTTTATATCCATCAGGAGCTTGAACTTCTTCAATTTTTATCTCATATACGTGCTCTTTTTTTATATTTGATGCATCAATTATCGCACCTTCTTCTGGTATTTGAACATTTCCTTCTTCATTTGCATTAATTTTTTCCCCTGTTTTTTTATTATAAATATTTAAATTTATATTTTCATCCTGATTATTATTTGATATCTTAAAAAGAGCCCCTGCTATATTGTTATTTTTAGCAGTGCCTAATTTATTTAATTCAATTTGTATATCATATAGCTTTTCTCCATTTTCATCTATAGCTGTGTTTGTAGATGGCATTGCATTTTCTTTTTGGGTTTGCTCTAAATTTTGTGCTTGCACATCTGCCTTGCTTAATGTTGTTTTTAAACTATTTGTATATTGCTTATTTATTTTTAAACTAAATGCACCTGCAAAAATAATTAGCATTACTAGTATAAAAATTAATCCCTTTTCCTTAGCAAATTTTTTCATTGAAGTTCCCCTTTCAAATTACCTAAATTAATATTATATTTATAATATAAATATATATATAATACTGTCAATTTGCTATTTTTCAGTTTTTTTCGGCTTTTCTTTACGGGAACTGCCATTATTCGGTTTTAATATATATATTACAGTTTTATTATATTAATATTAAGTTTTGATTACTTTATTGTTAAATTTAACATTAATTGCCATATGCTAAATTTCCGTAGATAAAATTAATGGAGCATAGCCTTTTGCTATGCTCCACTTTTAATTAATAATTATCTTTTTTTAATAACTTTTTTAATTAATAATCATCTAATTTATAACAATTTTTTAATTAACAATTATCTTTAAATTTAATATTTATCTTTTGAATCAAATCTTTTTTCCAATAATTACTTTTTTGAATTGAACTTTTTTATTAATAACTATTGTGAATAAAACCTTTTAATTAATAATCACCACTTTTTACTTTTTTTGTACTTAAAATTCTTTATCCTTTGTCCATAAGCTCTACTTTCCGTAGTCTTTCTTTGGATTTTATAAAATTTTATCTTTTGTTTTTTATTTTTTTATCTTTTACTTTTTCTTTTGTTTTTAGTTGTACTTATTCTTTTGTAAATTCTTTTTTAGTAAGCTTACACTTCCTACTAATGCTGTTAATACTACTAGAATAGCTAGCATGTATTTTAGGTCTTGTGAACCTGTTTTTACTGTTAACATTACTGGCGCATCATCTATGTCATCTTCACCAGGGACATTATTGTTTGGCGTTGAGTCTATATCTGGTGTTCCGTAATCGTTATGATCTTTACTTATTTCTGCGAAATTTATTTTTACACCCAAGTTTGTTGGTGAATTAATCCATTTTAGAACAATTATTACTTCTGCACTTTCTCCTGGTTGTAATAGTTTGTCTTTTAGTTCATCAGTCACAACTGTGCCATCTTCAAGCATTTTCCAATTTGGATTATCTGCTTCTTCAAATTCTAATCCATCTGGTATTCTATCCTTTATTTCCTTAGCATATCCTGCAATTTCTCCTTCGTTAGTAATTCTAACTTTATATTCAAATTTAACTACTACTGAATTTATTTTGCTCTTCTTTAGGTCTACTTTTACTACTTCTTCAGGGTCATCTTCTGCATGATGTCCTGTTTCTGTTACAAATGTTTGTCCATTTTCTGTTACCATTGTATTGGTTACCCATTTACGTAATGCTAAGTCGAAGTATAGAACTCTAACTTTTTCAATATCTTCGTCATCTTCACCTTTCCATTCATTTGGTGTTGAATCACGGTCTTCTCTGTGAATTCCTTTTTTGTCAGTTTGCTCGCTTATTTGAGCATGATTGATTAAAATTCTATCAGATGTTGTTGGCTCTACTACTTTAAATGCAATTTTAACATCTTTATATTCAGGTGTATCAAATGTTGTTCCATCAGGACGTTCAAAAGCTAACATTAAGTTTTGTCTCTTTTCTGTTTCTTTATCTTTTGAACAATAATTTGTAACAACAGATTTTACTTTTGAAACATCCAATGTTTCATTTCCTTCAACATCAAGCATTTTCCATTCATACATTTTATTAGTTTCATTATATGGTATAAACTCTAATCCTTCTGGAATATCATCCTTAATTTGAGTTGCATATCCATCTTTACTTCCTTCATTATAAACTCTTATTGTATAAATAACTGTATCATTTGTGTGAACAATTACTGGCTCTTTTGTATGCTTGTAATCTGCTGTAGTATTTTCTTTATTCTTTAGTGCTGTAGCATCTACTTCAGGAATTCTGTCAGTAATTATTTGTTTATTTACTCCTGTTATAAATTTACGTAATGCTAAATCCATATAAGTTACTCTAATGTACTCAACGTCTTCGTCATCTTCACCTTTCCATTCGTTTGGTGTTGAATCTCTATCCCTTACAGGTTTACCTCTGTCATCTTGGTCATCTGATATTTGTGCCTCATTTTTAATTATTTTTGCCCAATCTTGTTTACAAATAACTTTAAAGTCTACTTGTACATATTTTGTATCTAATTTTTCTCCATTAAAAGCATTAAGTATATTGTCATCACCATTTTCTTTAGATAAATAATCACTTACAATATATTTAGCTTTTTTAACATCATCTGTTTCTTTGTTATTTTCATCTAATAATTTCCAATTAAATTTTTTGTTTATTTCACTATCCTTTACATATTCAAGACCTTCTGGTATATCATCTTTTATTAAAGATGCATATCCAGATACAGTTCCTTCATTGTAAACAGAAATTGTATAAGTAACAATATCATCTACAGATACTTCTACAGGCTCTTTTGTATGAGTATAAGTTGCTGTTGTAACATCATCAGGTTTATCTCTTAAATCTTTAATATTGATTAAAGGTTCACGAGCATATTTTAAGTCTGCTGAATTGTCATCTACAGTATCTTTTTGCTCTTCATCATTATTATTTCCTTCCTGGCTATCATCTGTTTTTTCTTGACCTTCATCTTTTGTAGTTTCATTATTTGTTGATTCATCATTAGTTACCTTATTTTTATCTTCTGTGTTTTCGCTATTTTCATCCTTTGTACTTTCATTATTTTTGTCTTGTGTATTTTGTTTTTTATCTTCAGTATCTGTATTATCTTTTAGCATTTGTTCGTCATTTACAGCTGTAATATATTTTCTTAGTGATAAGTCGAATGCTTCAACAATAACTTTTTCAAAATCGTCATCATCTTCTTGTCCAGGTACATATGTTTTATTTAATTCGTCGTCTTTGTACTTAGACATTTCTTCTGATGTTTCTGGAATTTTAACATTGTTTGTTACTGAATCCCTATCCACTGTTTCACTTGTTCTATCATCAGCCTTGCTTAAACTAATTTCTGCTATATTAGTTAATACAGTTTTTAACTTAGCCTTTTCAGAAACTCTACATTTAATTTGAATTTCTTTACTATCTAAATCTCCAGTTACTTTATTTTTAGCTTTAATTAAATTGTCAACACCATTTTCATCAGCATATGCTTTTGATAAATTCTTTGTTCTTACAGTTCTACCAGTTTCGTCATTTTCATCAAGTGACCAACCTCTTTCTTTATTGAAGTCATCATCAACAAATTCTAACCATTCTGGTAAATGATCTGTAATTTCTTCAGCATATCCATCAATTTCCCCTTCATTATAAACTCTAAGTGTATAAATAACTTCTTGCTCTTTATATGCTCTTACTGGATTTTTCTTGTGATTATATACAGCTGTTGTTTCTGTAGGATCTTCTCCATTAGGTCCTTCATTTATTCCATCAGTTATTACTTCTGGAATTCTATCTTTTGTTTCTTCCTCTGTAATTTCACCTTCATTAGTATCTGGATATGCTACAGATGTAATAGATTTTCTTAACGCTAAATCGAAATACTCATTTTTAGCAGTTACTACAATCTTATTTTCATTATAATCAAATGTAACTAATCCGTGATTTTCATCATCAACTAACTCAACCGATTCAACTATATATTTCTCATCATCAAATTTTCCAGTTGTATTTGTTGTTACTTTTAATTTAATTGGTGCATCTAACAACATATATCCTTTTGGTGCAGTTACCTCAGTCAATACAATTGTATATTCTTCAAGTCTATCTCTTCCAATTTCTTCAATTCTAATGTCTTTAATTTCAAGTTTACCATCTTTAACAACTACATTATCTACAGGTAAAATTTGTTCCATTGAATCTACATCTTCTGTAGATTTGTATAAAGTATGTTCCTTACCATCTTTTTCAACATGTATATTAAATACTGCTCCATCTAATGCTTTTTCTGTATAGCTATCAACTTTATTTAAAATTAAGTCATATTTACCTTTTATTCTTTCATTTTTAATAGTTGAACCTATTCCGGTAGCAATTGATAAGTCTCCTACATAATCTCCACCTTGTACAGTTTCTAAGTTTTCAATTACATATTTACCATCTTTAACAACAATTTTTACTCTTAAAATAATATCATCTTTATGGTTTTTATATAGCCAATCAAATATACCATCTGTTGAATGTTCATGTAATGTATATGTATATGTTCCAGATTTTTCAATTAAAATATCATTTATTTCAATTACTCCGTCAGCTCCATCAACTGTTGATGTTACTAAACCTTCTGTGTTCATATTTTCTAATGTGTTAGCATTTCTTAATTTTACAATATTTTTTCCATCTGATACTGATAAGTCAAATGTTACTCCATTCATTCCCTTCTTATTATCTTTGTCTATTTTTCTTAAATGTAATTTATATTTCTGTGGATTTTTTATTGCAAAGTTAAGCTCTGAAATTTTATCTTTTCCTACAGATTGACTAACCTTTACAAAGTTTTTAATTACATCTGTGTTTTCATTAAGTTTTACTTTATTGTTAGGATCTGTATTATTATACGCATACCATTTATTTTCAGTTGGCACTCCATCTTCATTTACAATTTGGAATGTACCATCTGCTTTTACCATTGTATAAACTAAAATTTCTTTATGCTCTAGCACATTAACAAACTCTTCGCCTGCAGGTTTTGCCTCTGTTACTAAGTATCTTCTTAAGCCCGCATTAGCATATTGGTCTATAAAGCTTATATTACCATCTTTATCTGTTACTTTTGTTACAACTCCTGTAAATCCATCTGGTGTTTCTGCTTTTATTTCAACATTTTGAAGATTTACTTCGTCATCTCCAAATATCTTTTTATTTACATTAACTCTAATTTTTACAGGGTTTACAACTGTAACATTTACTGTATAAATACTATCTTCTACAGATGTGCTAATATCTTTAATATATTGATTTCTTGGATCTGATTTATCAATTTTAGTATCTGAATCTTTAGGATTATTTATATCGCCATTATACCATTCGTAATATCCAGCTGATTCATTAAACTTACTGTCTGTTATTACAACTTTACCATCACCAGAAATTTTAACATATATTTTTAAGTATGTTTTTTCAAGAATATTTGTATATCTTGCACTAGGTGATGATTTTTCTGTTACATAGTAAATATAATTTCCAGCACGCATTGGTGATTCAGTTTTTTCAATGCCTGATTTAACTTCTCCTTCAAATCTATCACTAAATGTTTTTGTAGAAACATCTTGTCTTCTTACTTTAAAGTGTGAGCCTGCTAAATCATTATTAGAAGTATCTTTTTTAATAATATTTGTATTTATTTTAACAGGGTTTGTTACAACTACATTTAATGTATAAACATTATTTTGTGGACCAGATACATTTACACTTATAAATTCACTGTTTTCAACTTTTGTTCCATCACGTTTGCTAATATCACCTTTATAAATTTCGTAATAATTATCAGCGACTTGGAATTTACTATTTGTAATAGATAATCTACCATTTGCATCTAGGTGAACATATACTTTCATATATTTTCCCTCTAATACATTTACATATTGTTTCCCTGGTGTTGCTGTTTCTGTAATATAGTATATGTAATTTCCAGCACGCATTGGAGTTTCATTAATTATTCTTAGCTCCTCATTATTTAATACTTGTTTTATATTCCTATTTGAATCTTCTCTGTACGCTGTGAATTTACTACCTCCTACATCGTTTTCAGCAGCATCCTTTTTAATTACGTTAAAGTTATAATTTGTAGGGTTTTCAACTTCAACTTGAATAATATTTACACCGTTTGAATCTTTAGTAATTTCAATATTTTTTACATATTGATATGCAATATCATCATTTAGGACTGTATATTTTCCATTGTTTACTGAACATATTTCAAACTTCTTGCCATCTTTTTCTATTATTGTTATATTTCCTTTATCATCAAGTTTAATGGATAATTTTATTGCTTTATCCTTAAATACATTTACATATGTACCATTCTTATTTGATATACTACTTTCTGTTATATAATAATCGTAATTACCTGGTAACATATTTTTTTCAGTTATTTCTGTACCATCTGTTACCCCACCATTAAATATCTCATTATTAGATCTTTTAACAACAAATATAGAACCTGTTAAAGTATTATTTGCCGTATCTTTTTTGGTAAGATTCATTTTATAATTTAAAGTATTACCAACTTTCAATACAGTTTTTGGAATATCTCCATCTTGTGTTTTTAAAGAAACTAAGCTAATAATTGCTTTTCCTGCCGCAGTTGTATCTACATTAGTATCGCCCTTATATATATGGAAACGTTTATCAGCAGCTACTGTACTACTAAATTCTGCTCCCTTGTTATCAGAAACATATGTAATTTTGCCACCTCCGTCAATTTTTAAGTATACAACTACTTTATATCCTTCCAATAAATTATTATATATTTCACTTCCTGTTTCAATTTCTGTTACTTCAAACTTATAAATACCAGCACTTACATTATCTTCTGAAATAGATGCTAAACCATTTTTATCTGTTATTACACTTTTTGTATTACTACTTATTGAATTTGTTATATCAAATTTAACATTTGGTATATTATTCTCTGAATTTGCTACAACTTTATGTATTCCAAATTCCAATTTAAGTGGATTTTTAACCTCTACTCGTATTGTGTAAATACTATTTGATTCTTGTACATATACTTTTACAAATCTGCCCATTGGTCCTGATGTTGCAACTAAAGTATCTGTATCTTTAGGGTCATCAATATTACCTTTTCTCCATTCATAATAACTTGTTGAATCTTCAAATTTACTATTTGTTAAAGTTACTTTTCCATTACCATAAACTTTAACATAAAGCTTTAAGTATCCATCTTCTAAAATATTGCAATATTTTGTTGCTGGAGAACTAGTTTCTTTAATATAGTAAATATAATTTCCAGCTAGCATTCTGTTTTCAGTTACTTCTACTTTATCAGTAACAGCATCATCAAATATTTTATCATTTGAATTTGTTGAAACAACTTGTCTTCTTACTTTAAACTTAGAGTTAGCAAGTGATTTTCCAGTTGTATCTTGTTTTACAATATCTAAATTATAAGTAACAGGGTTTACAACATTTATTACTAAAGTCTTTTCTGTACTTGCTGTACCACGAGAATCTACACTAACTGATATACATGAATCATTATTTATTTTTTTGCCATTTCTTGTAGTTATATCACCTTCGTATAATTCATAATATTTTTCTGAACCAACAAAGTTACTGTTTGTAATAGTTAATCTACCATTTGCATCTAGGTGAACATATACTTTCATATATTTTCCTTTTAAAACATTAACATATTGTGCACCTGGTTTAGAATTATTATTTGTAGGTGTAGAATTTTCTGTAATATAGTATATGTAATTTCCAGCACGCATTGGAGTTTCATTAATTATTTTTAGCTCTTCATTATTTAAAACTTGTGTTACATTTCCATCTGAATCTTCTCTATAAGCTGTAAATTTACTTCCATTTACATCTGTTTCAGCCGCATTCTTTTTAATTATATTAAAGTTAAATCTTGTAGGGTTTTCAACCTCAACATTTACAACACTTACTTCATTTGCATCTTTTACAATACTTATATCTTTTACAAATTTATAAGCTACATCGCTCTTATCCAAAACATTATAACTACCATCTTTATTTATTGAGCAAACTTGGAATTTCAAGCCATTATTTTCTTTTAATGAAATAGCTCCATTTTTATCTACAGTTAAGCTTAATTTAATAGCTTTATCTTTGAATACATTTACATATATACCTTTATTATTTGTAATGCTCTTTTCTGTTATATAATACTCATATTCTCCTGGTAAAATACCGTCTTCTGAAACTTCAACTTTATCAGTTACTTCACCATCAAATACTTTTTCTGAATTTCTTTTAACTTCAAATAAAGCTCCGGTCAATTCTTTGTCATTAGAATCTTTCTTAATAAGATTGATCTTATATTTTTTAGTATTTGAAACTTTTAATGCTACAGTTGGAATTTCTCCGGCTTCTGTTTTTAGTGAAATTAAATTGATTAAATGTTTAGCTTTATTATCTGCAAGTACATCACCTTTATAAATGTGGAAATACTTATCAGATGGTACGGTACTACTAAATTCAGTTCCATTTTTATCTGAAACGAACTTAATTGATCCATCTCCAGAGATTTTCATAAATATTTTTATTTTGTAATCTTTAAATAAGTTATTAAATATTTCATTATCAGATTCAAGCTCTGAAACATTATATTCATAAATTCCTGCTGGTACTTTATCTGCTTCATATGTAATAGTACCATTTTCATCTGTAGTAAATTCTTTCTTCCCACAACCCCACCAAGTATAATTTTCAATTTGGAAATTAATATCTTTTAATCTTGTGTTTGAGGTTGCATCTTTTTTATAAATCTTAAATGCCAACTTTACTGGATCATATACATTAAAGTTAATTGTATATACATGATCACTTTCTGAGACATTTACATTAACAAACATTCCCATAGGACCATTTGTTGTAACTTTTTCATCAGTGCTCTTTGGATCATCAATATTACCTTTATACCATTCGAAATATCCAGTTGTTTCAACCCAATTACTATTAGCTAATCTAACTCTTCCATCTCCATCTACAATTACATATAACTTAATATATTGATTTTCTAATATATTAGTAAACTTACTATTTGGAGCTTTAGTTTCTGTAATATAGTAAATATATTTACCAGCAAACATTGCACTTTCAATTACTTCAGTACTGCTTGTAGCAACACTTTCGAATCTCTTTTCATTTGTACCAATTGCTGTATTTCCATTTGTCATAGCAACTTCTCTTCTAACTTTAAATTCAGCGTTTTGTACTGCTGAATTACCAGAAATATCAGCATTTAATTTTGTAATGTTCAAACCATAACTTATTGGGTTAACAATATCTATATCCAATTCTTTTTCAAACTTAGAACTATATACATTACTTATAGATACTGAAACATAATCTTTCAAATAATCTGAATTTATTTTTACACCAGATTTTGGATTGCTTACTTCACCTTCGTATAATTCATAATAATTATTTTCAGGATTTGAATATTTATTTACAACAGTCAAATTACCATTAGCTTCATATTTTAAATATACTTTAAAGAATTTTCCTCTTAAAACATTAATATATTGAGCACCTGGTAAACCAGTATCAGAATTTGGAGGTGTTGCTGTTTCAGTAATATAGTATTTATACACTCCAGGCTTGTCTGTTTTTTCTGTTAACACCTGAGAAGGTTGATCAGTTAAAATTGGTGTCAATGTTCCATCTGTATTTTCTCTTATTACTGTAAATCTACTTCCTGAAACTGCAGTTTTTGCTGCATTTCTTTTTATAATTCTAAATTGATACTCAGCGGTATTATCCATTATTACTTCAACAACACTTGTTCCTGTTTCACTTTCACTAACTCCAATTTTTCTTACTAAACTATATTCCTTATCATTTTTGTCCACTAAAGTATATGAACCATTCTTTAATTTATAAAGTCCAAATGAATTATCTACAATTTTTACTTTTTTGTTAGTTTCTGCTTCAATTTCGAATTTAATTACACTATCCATTTTTGTTAATCCCTTTGGAACGCTATATTCACTTAATGTTACTTCATAAACAGTTCCAACAGAATCTATTTCCATACCTTTAATAATAATTTCACCGTTTTCATCAACAGTATATAATCTAGTTCCATTAATAAATTTACCATTTTCATCAGTTACAGCTCTTTTAGTTTCTTTATTTATTATTGATATTTTAAATTGAGCATTTGCAACAATTTGATTTGGATTTACATTTTTAACATACTTTTTAAGATCAAATGTAAATATTATAGGTCCACTTGGGTTCTCCACTTCAACTACGATGTCTGCTACATTTGTTTCTGTATTATTTTCAACTTTTATTGTTACGTTAAACATTTTTCCATCTTTATTTGTAAGAGTTATTGTTTGCTCTGTATCATCACCATTAAGTACATTAATATATCTTTGCTCTTTACCAATAGTTAATAATACACTTGCGAAATATGAGCTCTTAACGTGGTTTTGATATGATGTAACACCTTTTCTAACTTCCAATTGTATTGGATCTGTTAAGCCAATTTCATAGTCTGTATTATCTCCAATACTTTTTTCAGTTAATGTATAATTATCCACTTTATCGCCTTTTTCTGTTGATATATAACCATCACTGTCGCTAAGTCCATTAATATTACTTATACATACAGCCGATTTATCACTTGTAACAATTGTGTCATTAACTTTTTCTTCAGCAGTACCTTGGCTAGTTTTTTGTGTCATCACTCTGCCGAAAGTTACTCCACCTAATGGTTGGCTAGTTCTAACTCCATCTGCATCAACACCATATTTTAGTAAAGAAATTTTATATTTTCCTTCATTTCTGTGTGGGTTTTCTACAATTAATTGTATACTTGTAGCATCTGTTGTTCCTTTTGTAATTCGAACTTTTATATCAATATCTTGTCCGTCAATATTTTTTGTTATTACAATTTCCTTGTACTTTTCATTACTTATTAATTCATTTGATGCAATATCAATTGATCTAGTTTCACTTCCAATTGTTAAAGAAACTCTTTTTACATAATGTAATACGTTTTGACTTTGAACAACTGTTGATCTTGTAATATCAATTTTTATTTTTTCACTTAGACCCTTATAATAATCCTCATTATCTCCAGTATTGCTTTCAACCAATGTATAACTATCAGTATCGTCATTGTCGAAATCTTGTTTAGTTATATTAATCTTTCCAGTATTATTATCTCCCCATATTGGAGTTGGACTTGTCGCACTTGTTGTTATCACATGTGGATGTTGTTCAGAAACATTTACATATTTACCATCATATAATGTTTCAACATTATCGTAACCATTTAAAGAAGCCTTTATCATATTAAATGTAACTCCACCTAATTGTGTTGTTGTGCCATCTTCATTTACTCCTAATTTTACTAAATTAAGCATATATGAACCTTTTTGGTTCTTTTCATTTTCTGTAACAGTTACTTCAAGTATAGCATTAGCATATATTTTATTTCCAACTTGTAGTACTAAATTTCCATCTGTATCTCTAACAACTGTTGCTGTTAAAGTTTTACCATTTCCAGCAAATTCATCTGGTATTGAATATCCTACCGGAGCTGAAGTTTCTTTTATATTTACTGTAAAAACTTCACCCTCAACCATAGAAATTTCATTTCCATCTGCATCAGATAATATTTCTATCTTACCACGTGCATTAGTTATATCTCCACTTTTTGGTGATTTATACACCACTTCATCGCCCCTGTTAATTGTAATATCAAATACTGCATTTGCTATTGGTTTTCCACTACCATTATTTTGTTTTCCATATTTATGAACATGTAAACCAAATTTACCAACAGAAATGTTATTTTCTTTAACAGTTACTAAATTATTTTCAATGACATAATCACCATGATCTTCATTTTCTAATATATAACCATTCTTTTCATCATTTAATTTAGATCTTACATAAAATGTCTTAGTAGCTTCAGATATCTGATATCCTGGTGGTGCTTTAGTTTCTACTACATCAATTTTATACATTTTTCCTTCATCTTCAATATCGATAGATTTATTTAATGTAATCAAACCATTTTTATCTGATGTAGCGCCTGTTTGTTCAGCTAAAACTTTATTTGTAACGTTATCTGTAACTTTTATATCAAATACTGCTCCTGCTAAAGGTTGTGATCCATTTGCAGTTTTAATAACTTTTAATCCAAAGCTACCTTTTAATTTTGGATTTTCAACAGTTATTTTAATTCGTTTTTCGGTATTTCCAACCTTTTCTAAAGCAATTATTATTTGCAATCTAACATCATTAACAGTTTTAGTTATTGTTTTAGTTGGTTCAGTAGCCGAAACTGTAACACTATCACTGCCAACTGTTAAAGTAGCAGATTCAACAGATTTATAAGTTACACTTCCATCTTTTTCTGATTTTTTATGTACTGTTAAGTTAATTTCATCTTTTATTCCACAATAATATCCACTATTATTATAAGCTTCATCTTCTTTTAAGGTATATTTATCATCAGTACCAATATTATTTAAATCCATATCATTTACAGTCCATATTTTTGAAGCAACGCTTTCATTTGTTGATATTACATATGGATTATTTTTAGAATACTCATTACCTTTTATATCTTTCAATGGTGAACCATCAACTGTTGCTCCAATTAAATTAAATTTAAATCCACCTAATTGTTTTGTAGTTGTATCTTCAGATGATGTCCTACCTCTCTTAACTAATTCAACACTATATCCACCTTCATCAGTTTCCTTAGTATTTTTAACTTCAAATTCGAAAGTTTGTGTTTTTTCATCAAATGTAATTCCAGCATCTTGTAATGACAACTTTTGACCGTTTCTTATTACGCAAGTTTCTGAACTTACATCTTTAACAATTAATGAATTACCTTCCTCAACAAATTCTACTGGTATTATAATTTTTCCATTATATTTAACATATCCATTTGGTTCATCTGTTTCTTCTAGTACCCAATAATATCTTTCTCCAATTTGATCTTTATCAATTTTTATGTTTTTAACAGAAATTATACCATTTTTGGTTGATAATTCTTTTCCATTATCACTCCAAATAGCAGATTTTTCTGAACTACTATTTAAGAATACATATGCTGGATATAAATGGAATACTCCCTCATTAAATGAGTTATCATCCCAATAACCATAAGATATTCTAAATTTAGCTGTTTCATTAATTCTTGTACCATTTTGGTCTTTTTTAATTAATCGTATGTTATAAGTACCATTTTTAGGTGTATTTTCTACCTCAACATTAATAGCCTTATTTGTAATTACAACGTTTTTTGCGCAGTTATTATCATCCGATTTTTGCTCTGCTTTTAGCACATACTCATCACCAGATTTTATTGATGTTGCAGTAAATGTTACTATTCCTATTGGAGTATATCCTGTTGGAGCTTCAGTTTCATTAATAGTTATTCTATATGTTTTTCCAACTGATTCAATATTTAATTTATCACTTGGTATTGTAATTTTTCCTTTTGAATTTGTTATCAATGATGCAGTATTTTTATAAATGTCTTTACTTCCATCGTTAATTGTTATATTAAATTTAGCTCCAGCTAAAGGTGTAGTTGTTCCTTTAATATATTTTATTAAATTAAATTCAAAACTTCCCTTCATTTCATTTGGAACAGTTACTGTTACAATATTATCTTTTACAGCTATACTTACAGTTGCCTTTTTTCCATTTTGTAAAGAAACTTGTTTTCGTGTAGTTCCATCTTTAAATGTTGCACTATCTACATAATATGTATTTGAATCTGCATCAAATTTCTTGTTTACAACAAATTCAACACTTTCTGATAATTTAACAAGATTGCTATTCTTTGGTAATTTAACCTCTGTAATTGTGTATGTATCAGGTGTATCAACATTATCTTCATTTATAGTTTTAGCATTATTGCTATCAAATACAGATGCTAAACCTTGGCTATTTGTTGTGTAATCTTTGGCAGTATTTGCACCATCTTTAACACTAAATGTAACACCTGAAACTGGAGAATTATTATCTGATGAATTTACTTTGCGTAATTTTAATTGATATTTTCCAGGTTCGGTTTTTGTGTTTGGTACTTTGACTGTTATTATATTACCAGAACGTTCAATTTTTGCTGTAACCTTTACATTGTTTTCCAATGATACCTGTATGCTATCTACTACTGAATTTTCGTTAAAAGATACAGAATTTATAGTCCATTTTGTTCCATTATTTTTTGTTTTTACATATACTGTTATAGAATCTTTTAGTTTAATTAAGTCATTATTTCCTACGCTTACTTCTGAAATTTCATATTTAAATGTTTTATCAGTACTTTGTGGTACTACTTCTCCATCTACAACCAATACTGTACCTTTTGAACCTGCCTCAGAATTTTCGCTAGCAGTTACATATCCACCTTTACCGTTGACATTAAATTCAACTCCAGGAACATATTGATCATTCTCATCTACTTTTGCAATGTATAAAGAAAATTTTTCTGGTTCATTTGGATATGTAATACTTAGTTCGTTTACATCAAAGTTAATTTTTATTCCTAAATTTTCATATCCTACTTTGTTAGATCCTACCAAAACAAATGCATTACTTTTTATAACATTTACATTATACTGACCACTACTACTTAATGTGAATTCAATAGGAATTACTAATGGTGAACTATTTTTTATATAATCTGTTGGAGCTTTAATTTCAGTAATTTTAAGATAATATTTCTTACTTGATGCGCCACTATTTATAAAGTTTTGAGGTATTTTAATATTTTCAAGGTTGATCACACCATTACGTGTAGAATTTATTTTTGAAATTTCATTGCCATCTTTGTCACTTATTTTATCAATTTCTGTTTGACAATCCTTGTCTTCATACAATCCAATCGAGAATTCTGCTGGTTCAGTTTTAATTAAATTTCCTTCCTCGTTAACTTTAATTAAATTTATTCCCCAAGTTGGTATTTCATTTCTCCATGTAACAGTTATATCTCCACTATCACCTGCATTTTGTTTAAGCTGAATTGCAACAACATAATCTTTAAAATAACTTTTTGAAGAATATTTTGATTTTAAATATAATGTTTCTCCAGGAGTTAAATATTCCTCTCCATCAATACCTGTAAATGTCGCTGTTATATAATCAATTTCATATTTATTTGTATCTGTATTTAATCGTTTTTTAATAGTTATTCCTAATTCTGTTCCATCTAAGCTTTTATTTAATCCTAAACTTGCTTTTGTTTCTTTTATAACATAGTGATCTGTTTTATCTACATCATTTATTGTAACCATACCACCAGTTATATTTTGAATTTCTGATGCTTTTGTTGTTACAGATGATGTGTTTTCAGAACCATCGTTTATTTTTTTAGTTACACTATATACTGCACTAGCTAAAGCATTTTGATATGTTGCTTCTGTTGAAGCGTAGTTATCTTTTTGTGTATCTGTTAGACTTTTCTTTACTATGTTCATTTGGTATTGTCCTGATGGTATTTCGTCATCTTTTACTATAAATATAATTTTTTGCTCAACATTATCTCCTTTTTGTGATTCAACATTAATATATATATGGTCATCTAATATTGTTTCAATTGACTCTCCAGAACTCCATACAAGCTTTTTATAATATTCTCCATCATTCTCGTCATACTTATTATCATCATTTATATCAATATATGCATATATATCTTTTATTCTGTTCTTTTTCTCCAGATTTCCATATGAATAAACTTCTTTTGTAATTTCAAGTTTAATCTTATGTTCATATTTTGTAAATCCATTTGGTGGATCACCCTCTTGTAATTCATATATATCGGATACTGTTTCATTACGTATAATCACAGTATTATTTATTTTTGTAAGAGCTCCATGCTTTGTTGTTATATCAATTGCTTTCTCTTCTCGTTCTACTATATTCGTACCCGTACTTTTATCTATTATAGAGTTTCCTGTAAATTTTACTCCTCCAATATATTTTTCTTCATTATTTACATCATCAATATTTCCCACTTTTGCTATATCTATTTCATACTTTCCATTTTCAGCAACATTTGCAATAGAAAATATTAGTGTATTAGTTGTTGGCAATATAATAGCTGCGCCGTAATTATTTACTACGTATTGATAAAAATTATATCTACTTTCATCCTTAAATTGTTTATCTTCAGTTACATTACCATAATTTCCTACACCCAATAGCCAATGTAGTATATACTGACCATCCTCAGTTAATTTATTAACTTTCCTCCTATCATTATAAGCACCTGAAAAAGTAATTCCAGTATCTAATGTGCCCTTATTTACATTATAATTTCCTGAATCAGTTAAATACTTATATTTCTTATATCCTCCCTGTTGAAAACAATCTAATTCCTTATATTCTTTTAAGTTTCTTAAAACATTATGTACTATTGCAGGCATGAATGAATTATAAAAGAAATCCGTACCACTTATGCCATTAGCGTCAGTTCCTTTACCATATGGAGAGTTTTCTAGCTGTATCCTTGCCATACGTGTACCTTTTATCTTAAGATTACTTTCTGAATCTATACCCAAATTCTGCCATTCAAATGCAAACTCGAATAATATTAAACTATCCTCATTGCTATTATAGCCGTCTAATGGCTCTTCATGAAATACAAAAAACCTTGTTGATATCATTGCCTCGGGTTGTGTAATATTTTGTCGATCTATAAGTTTCAATTCATCTCCAGATGTTATTTCCTTATTAGCAGGGAATAACTTTATAAAATCATATAAACTGTTGGAATTTTCCATTTTTTTCTGATCATCTGTATATATGTTTCCTGCAGGATCAGTCCAGCCAGATATATATTTAAATTTGGCTCCACTAATTAAAGAATCTTTTATTTTATTGTATTTCTCTAACATATCATTTTCAGTTAATGATCCCTTCTTTGATTCAAGATCTTTTCTAATATTTATTAGGTCTGCAGTACTGCTTTTTCCAAGATACACACCATATTCTTTTGAATTTAACGGATCTAATATTTTGGCTTTTAATGTTGCTTCATTCCAATTACCATTTTGCTCAAGAGCTATTTCACTTATATATTTTCCTTTTTCTTCTCCATTTTTCATAAATTTATTTTTATCTGAATTTTCACTAATTGGAGTCAATGTATTGCTGTTTTTATTATATTGTACTATATAGCTACTAGATACGCTTGACAATGTAGCCTTACCATCTTTATCAATATGTACCTTAGCATAAATATATACACTTTCATCATCAAATATACCTGATGTCATTAGTAATTTATTTGAATCATCTAAGTTTTCTCTTATCCATATATATACGTCATTATTCTTTTTTACACTTATTGATGGACTATTTTCAGTTCCCTTTGTAGAAATTGACATTTGTCCATTAAGAATTGCATTTTCATTTCCTGGTCTATATGACTCTTTATCTGAAAACCAATAATCCACATTAATTCCACTACTAGAAAGACTTATTCCCTCTAAATCTGAATAGAATAATTTTGTTAAATTCAATTTAACATCTATGCTGTCTGGATCTACAATTGTCGCTTTTAAACTTGTTCCGTCCAGCTTTACTTCTTTTACATAATTTGTTTTTTCTGTAGCAGGCACAAATTTACTACCAGATTTTTGCAACTTATATGTTTTATTTGTATCTGGATAATCTATTTTTACAGATAATGTAGGTGAAACTGTTATTTTAGCAACTATGTAATTATTTTCGTTTTGGAAGTATCCTTTTGAATATCCATCTACTTTACTTTCTTTAAAATATACATACTTTGTTGTTGTTTCATCGTAATATGCTGTAAATAATTTTGGTATACTACCTGTATTAAATTCAGTAGGATTTCCTGATAGTACTTTAGTTTCATATGTGTCTGATACCCAATATTGAAATGTAGCATTAACATTTTTATTATCAGTATTAATTTTAGTTATATCTAAACTTATTTCTCTAGGTTCAGGGTTATCCTTTAAATTAAATATGCCTTCTAATCCATTTACTGTTACTCCATACTCTTTGCCATCTGAATCCTTTATTTTTCCCCATGTTACATTACCACTATTATCAATAGAAATTGTAGCATAGCTATTTCCATTAAATTTAGCTTCATATCCAGTTACTTTTTGCTCTTCTAAATATAATCTATAACTTTTTCCTCTTTCTAAATTACTAATAGTAACTTTATTTCCGCTATTTGCAACTATTTGACCATTTTTTATTGATGAGTTACCATCTTGAGTTGTTAACTTATACTTGAAGGTTGCATTTACTTTTTTATTGCTGTTTTTTGAGCTCACCTTGTTTACACCAAATGAGATTGTACTAATATTATCATTAGCAACTTGGAATGCCCATATTGGTCCAATTTTTTTACCTGTTCCATCTAAGTTCATATCTGGATCACCATTATTTATTGTAACTCCTGTTGAACCAGCATTTTCAATTCTCCAATATTTATTAGTACTACTTGTGCTTACTACATGTCCTCTGTCTATTTCTTTTATTATTCCCATATTTATCAGAATATTTGCTGCTTCACTTGCATTTGTAGTGCCTAAATTTCCTATACATATCCAAGCATGGTTTTGTTTTCCTGTTGACCAATCTCCACTTCTCCATTGTGAACCATATGATATTATAATAGTTCCCATTGGAAGTTCTCTTTTCGTTGTTCCATCATAATATTGATAATATCTTAAATTAGATGTAATTGGATCATTTACTTTTAATACATTTATTTTTTGCCCATCAACAGTAAGCTTATCTTTATACTTATATATTGAATACGTATCACTATTTGATTTATTATATGGTATATCTACTATTTTTTGAGTTGATGTATCATATTTCCAATATTTTAATTGAGACCAAGCTTGTTTGGCACCATTACCATTTACAAACCAATCCATAGTTTGTTCTGGTATGTTCTTTCCATGTCCATCAAGAATTTGAAATCCCGATATATTATTTACTCCACTCTTAACTAATGCAGATTGTACAAGTTGAGAGCAGTCCAAATTCGCTCCCCTCACAACTTTATTATCAGGCTCACCATACTTATCACCTAAGAATATTGCAGCATTTTTTACTATATCTTTTCCATTCAATTTAAAAGTACCATTCGTAGTTCCTTTTATGCTTGGATTTAGATTTTCAGGTTTCGTATGAATCTTTCCATTCGCATCTTTTATACTTATAGTCTCTTTATTATCCTCCGTCTGCAACGAATTTGTTTTAAAAAGTTGCTCTTTAGTTGAAAATACTAATAAAGCTATTGCACAAACAATAACTGCAAATATTAACAACTTTTTATTCTTTAAATTTTTGAACTTATCTTTCATAAATTTTATGCTCCCTTCAAACATTTTTCGTATTATTCATAATTTTAAAGATTTATTTATAATAGTCAAATTAAAATATAATCATCATATTTTATATTATTTCTAGGGATTTTATACTTTGAGCTACTTTTTTAAAGTATATTACACTTATATTACATTTTTGCTCTATTTTTGTTACAAAATGTCAAGTTTCAATTACGCCATAATTCCGTAGAAAATATCATGTCTTTTTACTTTTCAAGATCTTTTTTCCTTTCAGGACCGTCCCTCTTTTTCTTCCTCCAGGACCGTCCCCGTTTTGGTTAACGTAAAAAAGAAGAAATTCATTTATGAATTTCTTCTTTTTTTGTTCTTTAGCTTATGCTGTTTTTATATTCTTTTCATTACTTTTTTCTTAATAGCAACACCACCTGTTATTATAATTGCTATTGCTATTAGTCCTATCGATGCATATAGTATGTAGTCTGTTCCTGTTTTTACTGTTAACATTACTGGGGCGTCGTCTATGTCGTCTTCACCTGGAACGTTGTTGCCTGGTGTTGAGTCTATATCTGGTACTCCGTAGGCGTTATGATCTTCTTGTATTTCTGCTGTGTTTATCTTTGTACCCATGTTATCCAAACTATTTACCCATGTTAATAGTATTTCTACTTCTGCACTTTCTCCTGGTTGTAATGTTGTTCCTGCTAGCTTATCTGTTACTATTTGTCCATCTTCTACTCTCCAATCTGGATTATCTTCTGCTACAAATTTTAGTCCTTGTGGTATATCATCTCTTATTTCTGTTGCTTCTCCTGCTATTTCTCCTTGGTTTGTTATACGTATTGAATAATTAAACTTAACTATTACATCATTTATTTTGCTCTTTCTTAAATCAACCTTTACTACTTCTTCTGGATCATCTTCTGCTTTGTGTCCTGTTTCTGTTATTACTGTTTTTCCATTTTCTGTTACAATTGCTTGTGTTACCCATTTGCGTAGTGCTAAATCAAAATATTTTACTCTTACTTTTTCTATATCTTGGTCATCTTCACCATCAATCCACTCGTTTGGTGTTGAATCTCTATCTTTAACACTATTTCCTTCATCATCTGTTTCTTTTGTTATTTGTGCATAATTTGTTAATATTCTGTTAGATTTAGTTGGCTCTGTAACTTTAAATTGAACTTTTACATCTTTATAGTCTAATTCTTTCATTGTTTCAGAATTATAGCCTTGTAATAAGTATTCACCTGCTGTTTTTTCGTTATCTTTTGATAAATAATCTGTTACAATATATTTTGCTTTAGAAATATCTGTTACTTCATTATCATTTTCATCAACTAATTTCCATCTATACTTATCATTTATACTTCCATCACCATTAGTGTATTCTACAAATTGTAAGCCTTCTGGTATATCATCTTTAATTATACTTGCATATGCATCTTGTGGACCTTCATTGTAAACTCTTATTGTATATGTTACAGTATCTGTTGTATGAACTAATACTGGGTCTTTTGGATGTGTATATGTTGCAGTTGTACTTTCTCCACTTGCTAATTTTGTTAAATCAACTTGTGGAATTCTAGATGTTACCTCTTGCTCTTCACCTGTAGCTCCATCTTTTACACCTGTTATAAATTTACGTAAAGCTAAATCATATATGTTAGATTTATTACCTACTTGAATTAAAGATGTAATATCTTCAATATTATAATTATCTTTTTTAACAATTGCTTCTATTGGCTCAGTTATTAAACTATAACCTGTTGGGGCTTCTGTTTCTACAATATAGTATGTTGTTTGAACAATTTCCCAATTATATCTATATACAGTTGCTTTTGTATCTGGATCTTCTACTACATATTCTGCTTTATTTAACGCATCTTCTCCAAATTCTAATCCAGTAAATTCTGCAATACCTTTTTCGTTTGATATTACTTCAACGTCTTTACCTGTTGTATCTTTTAAGAATTTTTGATTTAATGCATCTTCTTTACTTGTTGCAATTTTAAAGTGTGCTCCTTGTAAAGCTTTACCTGTTTTTACATCATATTTGTATAATCCAACTCCACCTGTATGTACTTCTGGTTTTTCAGATTTAATAGTATCTCCATTTCCGTATGTTAATGTTGCTTGGTTTGGAATAGATTGATTTAATGCTATTATATTTCCATCATCATCTAATGCAAATTTTGTATTAAATCTTACTTCTATTGTTTTACCAATATTTTGTTTTACTGTATCTGATATTTTTCTATTATCTTTAATAAATGTTATTGTTAATAGTCTAGTTTCCTTGTTATAATTTACATCATAATCAGTTCCTTCAACTAAGTTTGCAACTGTATTTTCTCCATCTATAATTTTTACAGATGCAATACCTTCATATGTTAATTTTTCATCTATAGTATCTAAAATTTCATAAACTTTATATTCATCTACTCCTTGTGGTAAAGATGTATTTATTACCCAATCATGTAATACTTTTTTAGCATCTTCTTCGCTTTCGTAGGTTTCTCCAGTTATTTCATTATAATATCCAGAGCTTTGATTTTTTACATCTTTTACACCTTTATGAATTATTGGTTTTACTCCATTTTCTGCTTCTACTAATATTTCGTTTTCTTTAACTTCAACTACTTTTGCATTTGCTATAGTTGTAGACTTATTAGGAGTTAAAATATAATTCTTACCATCTTTACTTAGTTTTGAAACAGCTGTAAATTCTATTTTTCCACTTAATCCTATGTATCCATCTGGAACAGTTGATTCTTCTATTGTAACCTTATATGTTACTCCTGCTTTATTAATATTAATTTCATTAAATGTTAATGTACCATCATTATTTACAAAATATTCTTTAGTTCCATCAATTAAATTGCCTTTGCTATCTGCTACAGATTTATTTGTTTCAGTATTTAATATATTAACTTTAAATCCTGCTCCTGATAATTTTTCAGTAGTTCCTTTTTTGTATTTTACTAAGTTAAAATTAAAGTTACCTTTTTTTACTGGGTTTTCAACTTCTAATAAAATAGTATTAGTTTTTTTATCAAGACTTAATATCAACTTTATTGTATCACCATTAACAGTCTTTTTGTAAATAAAGTTACCTGAGCTATCTTTTTCAGTTATCTTATTTCCATTTATACTTAATTCTACACTTGCAACTTGGTAATCTTCATTTTTATTTACTGTAATTTGTATTTCTTCATCAAATCCAATATACATATCATTGTTGTCTGTTCCAACATCGGCTTCTATTAATTTGTAATTATCTGGAATATTTATGTAATCTATATTAGCACCATCTTTATATCGTATATCTACAGGTGTTGTTCCAGTTGTAATTTCTTCATAATTTTCTCTTGACAATGGACCTGTTGGATGTCCATCTACTACTTTTGAAAATGTTAAAGATCCAATATTTCCACCAATTAAATGGAATTTTGCACCTGCCACTGGAGTTGTTGTTCCCATTTTATATTTAATTAATTTAATATGATATTTTCCATTTTTCTCTAGATTCTCTATTGTAATATTTACTACATTATTATTTCTTCCACTAATTTCGGCTGTTGCTTCTGCAGTTTTTCCATTCTCTAGTTTTATAGTTTTTTTAGCTTTTCCTTCAGAATCAACTGTTCCGCCTTCAATTTCAACTTTTCCCACACTATATACAATTTGTCCATTTTCAACATCAGAAGTCTTTGTAACTTTAACCTTTACAGATTCATCACTAGCCATTTTATAATATTTTCCATCTACATTAACCTCAGTTATATTATAAACATCTACTATATCTTTATTAGTTGAATTAATTTCAATATTTGATGCTATTACAACTTCACCTAATGTATTTGTTGCATTTGTTTCTGTTCCATTTACATTAAATGTTGCACCTTTTATTTTTTTGTTATTTTGATCTACTTTAATTATGCTTACATTATAACTACCCGGATTTACTAATGTGTTAATAAATACATTATTTGCTTCATCTGCAATATAATCGGCTCCCTCTTTCATCTTAAACCACAAATCATATGTATCTTTTGTTCTATAATACGCTTGACCTTCCTTTATTTCATACTGAATTTCATTTCCAGCAGAATCGTATTTATCTAAGTTATCAAATGTAACTGTTGCATCTCCTATTATTTCTTTTTTATCCAATACTGTGTCATCATCTTTTTTATGTAATTCCATTACTACCTTATATAAATTAGCATTTGTTACATTTCTCCACTCTTTTGATTTTGATATACTAACATATTCTTTTCCTTCATTTGGTATTGTAATTATTACTGTACTTCCTTGTATTGTTGCTGTTACAACAACTTTTTTATTGTTTTCTAGTGTTACTTCTTTTTTAGCAACTCCATCTTCAATTATTCCATTTTCAAAAGATATATTATTTAATTTATATGTAATTACATTGTTTTCTGTTGTACTTGTTTTTGTTACATTTAATTTTAAAGTTTGACCTTTTGCAATTTTATAATAATCATCATTATTTACATTTACCTCAGTTATTTCATATGAGTCTGTAATTCCTACGTTATCTTTATTAATTTCAACACTATTTGTTCCAGTAATAGTTGTTAATCCATTTCCATCTGTTGCACTCGTTGCATTACCATTTACTGTAAATGTTACACCAGATAAAGGATTATTGGTCTTTTTGTCAACTTTTTTAATTTTTACATCATATTTTCCCAATGTACTTACAGTATTTATAAACACGCCTTCACTTTCACTTGCGATATAATCTTTACCAACCTGAATTTCTTTCCAATCATTTGATGTATCTGATGTTCTATAATACGCTTTACCTTCGGTTATTACATATTCAATTTCATTTCCATTTGCATCGTATTTATCTAAGTTTTCAAATGTTGCTGTTGCATTTCCTATTACTTCTTTTGTATCCAATACAGTGTTGTCATTCTTCTTATGTAATTCCATTACTACTTTATAAAAATTAGCATTTGTTACATTTCTCCACTCTTTTGATTTTGATATTTTAATTTTTTCCTTATTTGGAACTTTAACATTTATTATTGCATCTGTACTTTCTGTTGTTACACATTCATTTACATTATTGCTCATATCTGTTAATGCTTTTTTCTGTTTGTCTGATGTTACTGCAAATGCTTCTTGTTTAGTTGCTGTATATGTTGATGCCTTTTCTGTATATGCAATTGGCACAACTACATTATAATTTATTTTTGTATATGTATCTGGTGCCATAGTTTCAGTTACTACGAAATAATATGTTTTTCCTATATCAGTTGGTTGAATTGCAATTTCATCTAATGCTGTTGTTTGTCCAGTTACTGCTTGTAATTCTGTTGTTTTTATTGTTTCTCCAGTTCCATTTTTTACTGTTACCGGATTAGAAAATTCAACTTTTCCATTGCTCTCACTCATATTTTCATATATATTAATATCAAATTTTGTTTTTTCACTTGGTATTACTCTTCCTAATACATCTTGCTTTGTTATTCTAAATCCATATATTCCTGGTTTATGTATATTTGTTATAGTTGTTATATTATCTGTTATTTTGGTCCTTGAAATATATCCATTAGTTTTTGTTAGCTCTACTACCTTATATGTAGCAGTAACACCATTTATTTTTTCAGGTAAATTTTCCCATGTATATGTCCAATTATTTGCTGTATTTAATGTGACAGGATTTGTTACTCCTGTTTTTTCATATTTTACAAAACTGCCATCTTTTTTTACCTGCAGTTCCATTTGTACAGAATCTGGTCTTATTTTATCAACATTGTTGCTATCATCCCATTCCTTTTTAATTGTAACAGGAATTGTACCTTGTTTATTTACAATTTTGAATGTTAATTTATTACCATTCCATGTTGCTTTTGCTTTTTCCTTAGATCCATCAGTCATTGTAACTTCAAACTCACCTGTATATTCATTATCAGCATTTAATGTTAATACAGCATCTCCACTTGTACCATTTAAATAAACTTTAATATTATCAATTCCATTTATTTTATTAGAGTTGCTTTCGTCATATGAATAATATAATCTAGCATATACCTCATCTTGCATTGTTATATAATCTGTATTATCTGTTGACTCTTTAAATTTCATTTCATAATATTTGTTTGTGTCTGCTGTTCCAGTTAGCTGATTTGGAACAGTTACAGTTGCAAATAATGCTTTACCCTGCGAATCAGTTATTGCATTTGCATTATAATTTGAACTTTCATTATTTCCTTTTTGAACTTCTTGTGGAACAAATTTTATTCCTTGCACTGCATTTCCACTATCATCAACTTTTTCTGCTCCTATGTTAAATTGATTTACAACAACAGTTTCAAAGTCATCATCATCTTGAATACCTTTATAATATTCAATATAAGAATCATTTACACCTGTACTATCATTACAGTCTTTTTCATAATATGTTTTTAAATTAACAGTTTGATTTTGTTTATTAAATTCATTTCCTATATTAATTGTTCCTGGTACTGAATCTCTATCTTGTACAGTATCTTTTTTTGATTCAACAACACCATCTGTTGTTGAAACCTTTGCTTTAGTAATTTCTGATATATTAGTTAAGTAGTTGTTTACTGATGTACTTGCATCATCTGTAACAGTATTATCTACTTTACATATAATTTTAACTTCTTGATAACAATATGTATCTCTTGATACAACACTACCATTTGTTTGATTAAGCTCTGTTGTATAGTATGAAATTAAATCATAACCTGCACCCAATCTTGCAATAATATTAGCTAATGAACTTTGTGGACAAATTAAGTCGTGTTCATTTTCTATATAATTTAATACAACTTTGTTACTTGTTGCATCATATGTCGCCTTAAATTTACCTATTTTAAAATTATTATCTGTTTGTTCAGCTTCATTATTTGATAGCTCTTGCCATGTACCATCTTGATTTACAATTGCATAAAATTTCAAACCTTTTGGTAAATAATCCGTTATTTGACTTGCATATCCTGCATAATCTCCATAATCACCTTCATTATATACTCGTAATGTATATTCAATGTAATCTCCGGTATTTACAGGTACTGCTTCTTTTCTATGATAGTAATCTGCTGTTCCATTAATTAACAAATATAACATTGACGTAGAATTTAATTCTGGTAATCTATTTTCATCAACTTCTCTTTCCTCTGTTTTACCATCATTATTCTTAATTTCTTTTGTAACTTTTTTAGTAACATCTTTCATGGTAGCTTTACTATTTCCCACTTTGGTAATGCTTTTTCTTAATGAAAGATCAAAAACTTTCTCTTGTACTTCTACTACTTCAAAGTCATCATCATCTTCATAATTATATTCGGACTTTTCGGATTTTCTCGTATCTTTATTTTTAAATTTCGTTGTATAATTTTCAGAATATTTATTAATTAAACTTCCTACACTAGTACTATCAATATTATTTGGAGTAGAATCTCTATCTGTTGCAGATTTTACAGGTTTTGCTGATGTTATTTCTGCAACATTATAGTACTTTTTGTTTGAAGTTGCATCACTATTAACTTTGCAATATATAACAACACTTTTACTATGTAATCCATTTTCTGTATCCTCAGCACTTGTAAGCTCTGCATAATGTTTTAATTTATCACTACTTCCTGTTAAAATCGTAGTTTTTACTGTTTTTGTTCCATCAGAATTTGTTTTTACTGTCCACTGCACAGTTCCATTATTTTTTGATTCGTATTCTACAGTTCCATTAGTAACTACCTTTCCATCAGTTTTAACAACCTCTAGACCTTCTGGAATATAATCTGTAATTTGAATGTTATTTGCATCTATATCGCCTTCATTGTATACAGTAATTTCATACCCAACTAATCCCTGTTGAACTACACGCACTGGTGTTTTATCAAGATTGTACGATGCTGTTGTTTGTGATTTATTTAGTTTACTTATATCTATATTATTTAATCTGTCAAATGTTTTCGTTTGGTTTGAATTAAGATAATCAACTCTTGAAATCACTGTATCAAATGGAGTTACTTCTTTATCTCCATTCAAATCAAACATATCGAAAATATTTGATTCATTTATTTCAATTTTTTCAAGATTTTTTGGCTCTAAAATAGGTATACCAATTTTTCTTAATCCATATATAAATACTTGAAATTTATTTGTTACATTCTTTTTCTCACTATCTGGAACACCTGCATATTCCTTTTGCTCTTCAGTACAACTTTCACTTCCCCATCTAATTATATCTGCAAAAGCCTTATTATCATCCGATGAATAGTCTCTTTCAAATACTCCATTTGGTAGAAGTTCTTTATATAAATTATGAAGGTTCCCTACACCAGCATAGGCAATATAGAGCTCTACAACCGTACTATTTTCTTTCTTCTTTTCATCTGCTAAATTCTTGTAGGCTTGATGTTCAGGATCATACATTGCTTTTGAATTAGCATAATTATATTCTACTGCTGTTATCCTTTTTGTTAATGCAAGGTCAAATTCTTTTTTTACATTTTCTACTTTTAATGTAATAGATGTTGTTCCATTATTTCCATTATTTGTTGTACTTGATTCTAATGAAACTTTAGCTGTCTTTCCATTTACCAACTTTACTGTTTCTTCTATTTTTCCAGATTCAAATTTTGCATAATTTATACAATAATATTTGTTATTTCCAGAACTAGCTGTACCAGCAATTAATCTAACCTTTATTGGATCTTTTATTGGTACATAATCATTATCCTCTTGTACCTCTGTTATTGTATAATTAAATTCTTGACCTGGTTTTATTAAATTATTAGTTAAATCTGCTTCTACAATTTTTAATTCACCATTTGCTCCTGTAGCAGCTGCATTTAATGTTTTAGATCCACTTACATTAAATTTTATTCCAGATATAGCTTTATTGTTTTGATCAACCTTTTTTATTTTAAGTGCAAATGTTCCTTTTGCATTATTTATAGTTTCAGAATCTGTAAAAATTTGTTCTTTCCTTGTTGTGCTTATTAATATCATATTTTGATCTCTTGTATGTGTATATGCTGTTGCTGTTGCAATTACTTGAGGTTGTTTTACAATTATTTGATATGTATTTGTTCCAGCACCATCATCAGGAACTGTTATAATTAATTGATTAGATTCTATATTTGCATTGTGACTTATTATAGTTCCATTTTTATATACTGTTATATTATAATTGACAGGATTTTTCTTTTCTTTAATGTTGAATGTCCATTTAACATTTCCATTTACTTTCTTAGCCTCTCCAACACGCTCTAGCGAAATGCTATCACTTCCTGCAGTATTTGGCCATTCTTTATCAGCCAATGCAGTTATTGCATTGTATACTTTCTTTAGTGAACCACTTAAATAAGTATCTGGGTTGACATAACGGCCGTTTGTGTATGTCCATGTTATAACCTGATATAACTTAAATTTATTACTTTGATTTCCATATACAGCTTGTACATCTGCCATAGATATTTCACGTCCAGATGATTGTAAAATACTTAAAATCTCTTCATATGTATACAAATTTTCATTCGTCTGTTCCCATATATGATTTTTTATCCAATTTATTTTTTTGAAATCTGTTTCACTTTTAAATATGCCACTGCTAGAACTCCATCCACTATTAGTATATGTATAGGCATGAAAATGACTTAATGGTCCACCTTCTTGAGCACAAAATAAATTCGCATTATTGTAGCCATTTATTTTATAATGCCACATACTATCATAATATGAACCTAGGCTAATTGTCGTAGCTTTTGATTTATTTGTATTTATAAAAAGACTTATAAAAAGCAATAAAATTATTAATATTATTTTCTTAATTATTTTTATGCCATTTTTTTGTTGTTTTCTAAAATTATTAAACGCCAACATATTCCTTTCTCCTCTCACTTGTTTTATTATATTTCATTTTATTTATATTTTTATTTTTGTCAAACTACTAATTTAGGTATTATTTTAGTACTATATTAGGGAAATATTGAAATTTAAAATTATTTCTTTTTTATTACAATTTCATTACTTTTTTGCTAAAACTCGAAGTTTCTTAGGGATTATATCGTTTTTTCGACAAAGTAAAAAATAAAGCAAAAAGAGAATTAAGTTTTAATTTAACTTAATTCTCTTTTTTCTATATTCTAATATTATTTAAGTACATATTTCTTTATACAAAATACTCCTAGTCCAATAATTGCAATAGAAGCAATTATTACTCCTGTGTATATTGTTGTTTCACCAGTCTTTATAGTTAATATTACTGGTGCATTGTCTTGGTCATCTTCACCATCTACTTGATTGTTTGGTGTTGAATCTATATCCGTAATTGAGTTTCCATGGTCGTCTGCATCTTCACTTATTTCTGCTATATTCGTTTTTAATCCTAAATTATTTGAATCATTTATCCATGTTAATATTACAGAAATTGTTGTGCTTTCTCCTGGTTGTAGTAATGTATTTTCTAGTTGATTTGTTACTATTTTTCCATCTACTTCTCTCCAATTTTGGTTGTCATCTTTTACAAATTTTAAACCTTGTGGTATATAGTCTGATACTTCTTTTGCATATCCTGCAATTTGACCTTGATTTTCAACTCTTATTTGATATTCAAATTTAACTACTACATTTTTAACTTTGCTCTTCTTTAAGTCAACTTTTACTACTGGCTCTGGATTCATATCTGCTGTGTGTCCTGTTTTAGTTACTTTTTCTTTTCCATCTTCTATTACTATTGCTTTGCTTACCCATTTTTGTAGTGCTAAGTCAAAATATTTTAATTTAATTATTTCTGTATCTTGGTCATCTTCACCATCAACCCATTTTCCTGGTGTTGAATCTCTATCTTTTACATCTTTTCCACTGTCATCTGTTTCCTTAGTAATTTGTGCATAATTTATAATTTGCTGACCTTTTTCTGTTGGAGCTTTTACTTTAAATGATACTTTTACATCTCTATAATCTAATGTGCTCATTGTTTGTGGATCAAATGCTTTTATTAAATCATTAGCTAAATAATCTGTTACAATATATTTTGCTTTTGATATATCTGTTGTTTCATTTCTGTTTTCATCTAATATTTTCCATTTATATTGTTTATTTATTTCATTATCTGTAATAAATTCAAGTCCTTCTGGAATATCGTCTTCAACTAATGAGGCATATACATTTTTTGTTCCTTCATTATAAATACGTAATGTATATGTTACTATATCATTTTCTCTAACTTCAACTGGATCTTTTGGATGATTATATGTTGCTGTTGTGCTTGTTCCGTTTACTAAGTTTGTTACATCAACTTGTGGTGCTCTACTTGGATTTACCTCTGATGAATTTAATTCTGTAATGAATTTTCTTAAAGCTAAATCTGCGTAAGTTAATTTTATTTTTTCAATATCTTGATCATCTTCACCATCTATCCATTCATCTGGTGTTGAGTCTCTATCTTTTATAGTGTTTCCGTTTGAATCTGTTTCCTTAGAAATTTGTGCATAATTTGTTATTTCATTTTTTGTTGATTCTTCGGCTATAACTTTAAATGCTACTTCAACATCTTTATAATCTAATGTATCCATTGTAGTTGAATCATATGCTTTTATAACACTATTTGATAAATAATCTGTTACTACATATTTTGCTTCTGAAACTTTTGTTGTTTCATTATTATTTTCATCTAACATTTTCCAATTATATTTCTTATTTAAATCATCACTTGGTATAAATTGTAATCCTGCTGGAATGTTATCCTTTACTAAAGCTGCTATTGCATCTCTAGTACCTTCATTGTAAATTCTTAAAGTATATACTACAATATCATTTCTGCTTACACCAACTGTATTTTTTGGGTGATTGTATGTTGCTGTTGTACTTGTTCCATTTGCCAAATTTGTTACATCAACTTGTGGTGCTCTATTTGGATTTACTTCTTCATTATTAATTTTTGTAATGAATTTTCTTAAAGCTAAGTCTGCGTAAGTTAATTTTACTTTTTCAATATCTTGATCATCTTCACCATCTATCCATTTATCTGGTGTTGAATCTATATCTGTTCCTGTTTTTCCATTAGAGTCTGTTTCCTTAGAAATTTGTGCATGGTTGATTATTTCTTTTCCAGTTGTATCTTCAGATACTACTTTAAATGACACTTTTACATCTTTATAACTTAGTTGTTTTGTTTCTTTATTAAATTTAGCAATTAAATTATCTTCAGATTTTTCCTTTGATAAATAATCTGTTGTAACATATTTAGCTTTTGATACATCTGAAGTTTCTTTACCATCTGCATCTAACATTTTCCAACCATATGTTGTATTTGTAGCATCATTTGTAATGTATTGTAATCCTTCTGGAATTTCGTCTTTAATTAAACTTACATATCCATCAACTTCACCTTCATTGTAAACTCTTATTGTATATGTAACAACATCTCCAGTATTTACAGTTTTTGCATCTTTTGGATGATTATATGTTGCTGTTGTACTTGTTCCATTTGCTAAATTTGTTACATCAACTTGTGGTGCTCTACTTGGGTTTACAGCTACACTATTTATTTCTGTTATGAACTTTCTTAAACTAAAGTCTAATTTTTCTGTTGGAGTATGTGTATTAGTTATATTGTATCCATCTATTTTTTTAGTATATCCACTTACAGTTTCCTCATCAACAGTATATTTAATTTCATTTCCATTATCATCAAATTTTGGTAGCTCTGTAAAACTATATTTCCAGTCTTGCTCTTCTGTTGTTATAACAGATGTTTTTTCTTCTCCATTTGCTAATAATTTTACTCTTATTGCTTTTGGTCTAATACCATCTTTATTGTTGGCATCATTCCATGTTTTTACTCCATTAACATCTACTGTTTCTGGATTTTCTGTTGTATATGTATTTATTAAGTCATATCCATTTATTTGTTTTGTGTATTTTTCTACTTCACTTTCATCAATTGTGTATTTTATTTCTTGTTTGTTATCATCATATTTTGCAAGTCCTGTGAAGCTATATTTCCAGCCGTCTTTTTCACTTATTTCCTTAGCATCTACTTGTGTTCCATTTGCTAATAAGTAAATTGTTATTTTTTCTGGTCTTGTTTTGTCTTTATTTCCACCATCGTTCCATGTTTTTGTTCCACTTACATCTACTGTTTCTGGATTTTCTGTTGTATATGTATTTATTAAGTCATATCCATTTATTTGTTTTGTGTATTTTTCTACTTCACTTTCATCAATTGTGTATTTTATTTCTTGTTTGTTATCATCATATTTTGCAAGTCCTGTGAAGCTATATTTCCAGCCGTCTTTTTCACTTATTTCCTTAGCATCTACTTGTGTTCCGTTTGCTAATAAGTAAATTGTTATTTTTTCTGGTCTTGTTTTATCTTTGTTTCCTTCATCATTCCATGTTTTTGTTCCACTTACATCTATTGTTTCTGGTGGAGTATATGTGTTTACTATGTCGTATCCATTTACTTGTTTTGTATATTTTTCTACTTCACTTTCATCAACCGTATATTTTATTTCTTGATTATTGTCATCATATTTTGCAAGTCCTGTGAAGCTATACTTCCAACCATCTTTTTCACTTATTTCTTTAGCATCTACTTGTGTTCCGTTTGCTAATAAGTAAATTGTTATTTTTTCTGGTCTTGTTTTATCTTTGTTTCCTTCATCATTCCATGTTTTTGTTCCACTTACATCTATTGTTTCTGGTGCTTTTATTACTACTGTTTCAAAGTCTGTGTCATCTTCTTTTTTGCCATTTTCTTCACCTGGATAAAAGTTCTCATATGTATCATTTATACCATATTTTACATTGTAATAATTATAATAATTTTTTAAGTTTGTATCATTTTCATTTAAACTTCCTGGTGTAGAATCTCTATCTGTTACACCTTCCACAACTGTTCCATTTTCATCTGTTGCAACTTCAGTTGTTATTTCTGCTCTATTTGTTAAATATCCTGTAACATCATTTACTTTACAAATTATTGAAACTGTTTGATACATATTAGTCATATCTGTATTTCCAGAATAATTACGTTTATAAATTTCAAATAAACTATTATTAAATATTGTATCAGAGCCTGTATAATTTAATTTAACAACAGAGTCTCCTTCTTTCGAAGTAGTTTTCCAATTTGAATTAGAGGATTCATCTATTTTAACAAAAGTCAATCCTTCTGGTAAATAATCTGTTATTTCTTTGGCATATCCACAATAATCATTTTCATTTCCTTCATTATAAACTCTTATTGTGTATGTAATTTCATCATTTTTATTTACTTCAATAGCTTCTTTATTATGGTAATATTCAGCATTTCCTGTTGATAATGCTGTTAATGCTGATTCACCAGTTACTTTTGGTAATCTATTTTCCGTTAAATTATAGCTATTTATTACAGTATTTCCATTTACTGCAGAAATACTTTTTCTTAGTGCCAAATCTAATGATTTATTTCTAATTATAATATTTTCAAAATCATCATCATCTTCATAGTTTGTTTTAGTTTTATCAATATACTCTTTTTCAAACCCAATATCATTTACTCTTTTTTCATACATAGAAATAATATCAGAAACACTTTCTTTATTAGTATTTAAATTAATATTAGACTCTACTGAATCGACATCTACTTCTGCTTTATTGGCTTGAACATATGTATTGCCAACCAAATATCCATAATCTGTTATTTCAGATACATTTGTTAAAACATGATTTTGCTTGTCTGTAGAAACTATACATTTAAGTTCAACAAAGTTTGAGCTTAAATAATTTTTCTTATATGAGCTAATACATTTATCACTTAAATAATTAGTTTTTACAGTTGTTGTACCATCAGAATTTTTAACAGCATTCCATTTATAATCTGTTCCATTAACTTCTGAAGAATAAAACTCTAATCCATTTGGTAAATAATCTGTTATTTCTTTTGCATATCCATCTATTGAGCCTTCATTATATACAGTAATTTTATAAGTAACAATTGCATCTTTATTTACATTAACTAAACTTTTATTCATATTATAGTTAGCTGTTGTTGTTACTTTATTATATAATTTTGTTTTTTCTATATTTATAAGTCTTGTTAAATCTGTTTTTGTACCATTTGAATATTCTATTGAAGTAATTTGTTTTGTTAATGCTAAATCGAAATTTTGTACTTTAACAGTATCAAAATCATCATCATCTTCTTTTCCTGGATATGAATATTGTTTATTTATATCTGTAGATTGTATATCTTTATTACCAGTATTACCTCTCCAATCAGAAGATAAATTAGACATCTTTATGTTTCCTGGTGTAGAATCTCTATCTGTTACAGATTTACCATTTAAGTTCGTAGCCTTTTCCTCAGTTATTTCAGCAACGTTTTTCAGTAAATTTCCAGCATTATTGCTTGTAACTTTACAATAAATATAAATAACTTTTGTATCTACAGTGTCAGTATTTTTATTAAAAGCATTTATTTTTTTGTCAGCTAAATAATTTGTTGAAATCGCTGTAAATCCATTTTCAGAATTTTCCTTTTTCCAGCCATAATACTCATCGTTTTGGTTAACTATACCTAATTTAACTAACTCATCTTTACTTACAAGCTCTAATCCATCAGCAATATAATCTGTAACTTTAGTAGCATATCCATCTAAAGAGCCCTCATTAGCTATTGTGATATTATATTTTACTATATCACTTGTTGAAACATCTACAGGACATTTATTAATATTCCAAATTTCCGTAGTGCTTCCATTTTTTAGGCTAGAAACTCTTTGTATATTTCTAGTTTTCAAAACATCACTATTTAAATCAAATTTAACATTTGCTTTTGAATCATTTACATTCCAAACTTGTGAAATATTTTTTATTAATCTTAAATCAAATTCTGTATCTTCAGTTGAACCTGTTAATTTTTTAGGAACTGTATTTTTATCTATTGAAATAATATCTTGCGAATATTTTTTATATAAATAAGTTCCAGATGTTGTTGTTGCTGTAATATTCATACTAACATCAACTTTAGCAGAATCTAAATTATATGAATTATTTTTTACAATTATATACAAATTTTTTCCATCAAATGAAGTTGTATAATCTGATGATTTTAATGTTGTACCATTAATTTTAATTGTATATTCTTTTTGAGTCATAATTTCTTTATTATAACCATTAATTATAAAAGGTCCTATTTTTCTATTATTAGTATCTATAGTTGCGGATTTAGAATCCATAGTTAAATTGTTTATTGTAGATACAACACTATTACTTTTATTTGGTGAATTATATTCTCCCTTTGTATTTGCAACAGCCTTTAATGCTGTATATAACCACATATAATATTTTCCTTGTAAGTCATATCCACCATTTAATTTAGTTAAACCATTAAATTGACGTGAATTTGTTGTATAATTCCATATAACACTTTGTTGTACAGAATAAAATACATCATACCATCCATTTGAATAAACATGATTTATTACATTATCTAAATCACCATATGTAACATTAGCAACGTTATATTGGCTTTTTACAGCATTTATAGCTATATCTGAATGAACAGCCTCTTTTAATTGGCTTACCATAACACTAATTTCATCTTTATTCTGATTTTGGTTTATAACCATATTATCAATTACCCAAAGAGCTTTGTTATAGTTTTGAACAGAGCCAAATACATTGTTAATTTGCTCAGATGTCATATTATATAAATCTGAACTAACAGTATATGAAGACCCCCTATTTAAAACTCCTCCATGGTTAAAACAATAAATGTTATTATAATTGCCTTGTGACTCTACATATCTGTACACACGCTCTGAGCCATTTATTGTATATGTTGTTTTTGAAGGGCTTACAGATACAGTTGTACTTGCAGCACTTGCCCTCGAATTAGAAAGTGCAATACTCATAAATATTGCTAAAATAGTAATTAATACTAACTTACATTTTTTTTGCATAATTATTACTCCTTTACATTTTGTAAATTTATTTATAATCAAACAAATATCATACAAAAATTGTATGATATTCCTCTAACCTTTATCTTCCGTAAGTATTTTTAGTTTTTTTACATATTTTCACCAAAAATCGTATACTATTTTATCATATTATATATAAAAAAACAATATTTTTAGCCATTGATTTTATGTTAATTTTATTTTTTCTATATTTCCCTAGCCCTATTTATTTTTTTAATATAAATCCCACAATTTTTTTACTATATAAATTTGTAATATTTTTGTAATCTTTAGCAAATAAATGCAAAAGATTCAATTTATCTATTGACACAAACACATAAATGATATAAAATTCTTATTATTGAAATGCAACTGTAGCTTAGCTGGATAGAGCGTTCGGCTACGAACCGGAAGGTCGGGGGTTCGAATCCCTCCAGTTGCACCATTTTTTGTAATTATTACACATTCAAAAAAAATTTTTAAAAAAATTTAAAAAATGTATTGACAATTACAAAAATCCAGTTTATAATAAGTCATGCATTCAGCAATGCAGCAAAAATAATATGAATCATTTGGGTCATTAGCTCAGGTGGTAGAGCACTTGACTTTTAATCAAGTTGTCCGCAGTTCGAGTCTGCGATGGCTCACCAAATGTTTAGGATTGCAAAATCCTAAACATTCATATTATTTTTAAGGCCCGTTGGTCAAGCGGTTAAGACATCGCCCTTTCACGGCGGAGACATGAGTTCGATTCTCGTACGGGTCACCACAACTTAATAATGCCACTTTAGCTCAGCTGGTAGAGCAACTGACTTGTGGGATAGATAGAAAACTATTTCTATTTTGAACTATCTTGCACCTTTATTTGGAAACGAATAAAGTGGACACCGCTAATTCGGGGAAGACTAAGTTTTTAATATGTTAATCCCGAGCTAGGAGAAATCCGAGTGTAGAGACTTTATACGGTGTACCTAAAGTTAGTAAACTATGGTAAAGAGAAAGTCCAGACTACAAACACATTTGTGGTAATGAAAATTATAGTAGTATGAATCAGTAGGTCGTCTGTTCGATTCAGACAAGTGGCTCCAATACTTAAAATCAGGCTTGTTTAAAACTTGTCTGATTTTTTGTTTTACAAAAAATTAATGGAGAATTTTTATATGAATTGTTTAACAAAAAGGAGTGAATAAAAAATGTCAAAAGTAATTTTAGTAACTGGAGGCTCTAAAGGAATTGGAGCAAATATAGTTGAAGGTCTGGCTCGCAAAGGATATACTGTAATTTTAAATTATAATAATTCTGAAAAGGAGGCAAAATCAATTCAAAATACATTAAATGAAGAAAATATAAATATAGATATTTGTCAAGCAGACGTGTCAATTCATACAGAAGTTACCAAACTAATAAATTATTGCATAAATAAATATCATAAAATAGATGTACTAATAAATAATGCTGGTATATCTCAAACAAAATTATTCACAGATATAACAGACGTAGATTGGTATAATATGCTACAAACTAATTTAACATCTGCATTTTATACCATAAAAGATACTTTACCATGCATGATACACAACAAAAATGGCTGTATAATAAACATATCATCTGTATGGGGATTAGTTGGTAGCTCATGCGAAACTCATTATTCTGTTTCAAAAGCAGGGCTAGATGCAATGACAAAGTCCTTAGCCAAAGAGCTTGGACCATCAAATATACGAGTAAACAGTATTGCACCTGGTATAATTAATACTAGCATGAATGCACATTTAACAAGCGAAGAGCTACAAAATATACAAGAAGAAATTCCATTAGAACGAATTGGGAATCCACAGTCTATAACAAAATGTGTTGAATGGTTAATTGAAGATGATTATACTACCGGACAAATTATTTCAATAAATGGCGGTTGGGTTATTTAATTAATATATTTTTTTAATGATAGTAAAATAAAAAAATCAATTTTTTACATTAATTATAACAAATTAATTTTTATTTTTTATAAATTTTCTGTATACAAAAAAATCGAAAAGCCTAGGGCTTTCCGATTTTTTAGCATAATAATTTCTATTCTTATTCTATTAATTTGCTATTATATATATAATTATTTAATATCTTTTCCTCATCAATGGCTTCGTTATATATTGAAAATGTATACATATTTCCATAAAAATAGTTAGAAATTGCATTTTCGTCATTTTTGGTATTATCATCTTCATTTGTATCAGTTCCTATTTCTGTTTTTTCATTTGATTTTGCTCCAATTATTAGCTTTAATTCATTATCAAAGAATTTCTCTCCTTCCTCTATTTCTATTCTTACATCTTCTTTACCATTTATATATATAACTAATTTCTTTCCATCATATGTTAATGTGATTCCATAAACTTTATTTTCTTCAAGTTTTTGTATTGATGTGGCTTCATATTCTTTTTCTTCAATTTTTAGTTTTGCTTTTATGTTTCCTTCTTTTGTTACATATAATAGCTCTGTATTATTTTGTGCATCTCCTATTATACATTCATCATCTTCTTCTGGTAACTTTATACATGATATTGTTGTTTCTATTGTTAGTGTCTTTGTATTTATTTTATCTAGTGTTCCATACGTTGTTTCTCCATTAAATTCTAAATACTTATCTTTCCAGTTCGCATTCGTTATTATTGCATCTAATTTATTTTCTGTTTGATCTATCCATAATGTTTTATTCTCTATATCTTCTGTGTCCCTCTTTTTCTTTAGCTCTTCTGGATTATTTGAATATTTATTCTCTTCGTATCGCAATAATATATATTCTTTCTCATAATCATCTACATCCTTTGCATTCATTTTTGCATTATCCATCTGCTCTTTATTATATTCTCCTATGTTATTGCCTTTTTCTGTTATTTTTTCACTACTGTTTTCTTCTTTATTTTTTTCTGTATCTTCTTCTGCATTTTCTTCTCTATGTTCATTTTCGTCTGTAGACTGATTACTATTATCTACTTGATTTTCACCTGATTGTTTATCTTCCTCTTTGCTGTTTTTATCGTCAACACTATTGCTCTGATCTTTTACTATACTTATTGCTCTATTTCTTCCTAACCTCATTGTTGCAACCTTACTTAATGCCTTTGTACTTGATGCTGCTTTTAGGTACATTACCTTATAACTTCCTGATGTCGTTGTATATATTGTATATCCTGACCTTGTCGTTGTTAGCGCACCGTTTGTTGCTCCTAGCTCTCCTTGTACTCGTCCATTATCTAAATACATATATGATTTTGAACCTGTATTTTGCACTCCGTACGTTTTTCCTGTAACTTGCTCTGATGTTGTACTAAATGTCGCTGTCCTTGTTCCTACATGCGTTGTTCCCGCATTTTCTGACCAATTTATTATACCAGCATATGTTGTTCCTTTTATTATTGAATTATTTTCAATTTGTATATATCCATCAAAATTAAATACTCCATAATCACCAGTAATATTTGAACTTGTTATAATTGCTCTTCCATCAACAACCTGTACTCCAGAATATGTTGCATTTACAGTACAACTTTCAATTGTACTTACATTGTCTTTCGCCGAAATCTTTATACCTTCTTTCTTAGATGTTACTTTTACCTTTGATAATATTATTGCATTAACAGTTGTCTGTATTCCCATTCCATTTGATGTAATTGTTGCATTTTTCATTTGCAATGATGTAATTGATGAACTTACACTTAATACTGCAACTTTTGTTCCTGTATAATTTATCGTTCCTGACGTACTTCCTTTATGATTTACATATAATATTCCATTATTTCTTATTGATTCTTTTGTTGTTAATGTCTTTCCATTTAGCTCTAAATAAATCGTCTTTCCTGATGCTACTGTTGGTTCCAATGGCTCCGTATTACTATTTTGCTGCATTTGTATAACCTCACCGTTTTTCGCTTCATTCATTGCATAATTTAATATATCATATGTTTTATTTGTAGTTGTATTTTTATACACTGGCCTAAACCATCTTACATATACTGTTGTACTACTATAAAATGTATAGCTTGTATTTACATTATATGCTGTTCCTGTTCCATCATTTTTACTATTCCATCCACTAAATGTATATGATGCATTCGCACCTGATTTTACTAGTGCATATTCTTCTGTATTATCTGGCATTTTTACACTTAAACCTGTTCTACTACTCATAGTATAACTACAATATACATTTCCAGTTATTGGTTTTGGATCACTTTTTCCTGATGTCGCTCCATTACTATCAAATGTTACCGTTATTGAATATCTATAATTTGCATAATATGTCGTATTTGCTGTCGTTGGAGTTACATTTGTTGCATTCGCTGCTGAACTTGTTGATACTCCGTTATATGTGTAAGTTCTGTCTAATGTTTTATTTGCTGATACCTCTTTTGGTACTGTTATATTTCCATTTACTGTCTTCATACTACTTGTATTTGTAATGTATGATTTTGTACCTGAAGCTGTTTTTGAAGCTGCTCCATTATTATAGTACCAAAATGTTGCTGTCACTGACTTCTGGTAATATGCATACAATGTTGTAGACGCTGTACTTGTTGGTGTCCTTTCATATATTGCATTTAAATCATATGTCCAATTTTTAAACGACGCTGAATCATACGCTGATGTTGTACTTGGAACATTCGTTGCACTTAATGCATAATTACTTCCATTTGAAAGCGCCCTTCTTCTTGTACTACTTGGATTACTTGCTGTAACCTTTGAACCATTCCAATAATAATACGTTACTCCTACATCGTAATATGCATAATACTTCGTATTCGCCGTTGTTACACTCGCTGCTGTTAACGAATTCGTCGATGTTGACACTCCTGCATATTTCGTTCCATATATTCCTGTACTTCCTGAAACAGCCGTTGGTATCGTTATACTTCCATTTACAATACCTCCTGTATATCCCATATACTTCGTTCCAGGCGCTGTTGTACTTGACTGTGATATTGCATATTGATCTGTTCCTGGATGATAATAGAATGTTGCTGTTACTGTTTGCTGATATGATGCGTAATATGTTGTATTTGCCGATATTGTTATACTTCCACTCGCTGCTACAGTCTTTGCCGCATTTGCCGCAGTAGCTGTACTCCAATGCCTAAACGTATATCCACTTGGTGTTCCTAATGCCGCTGGTGCTGTTATTGCTCCTTTTGTAGCAGTGTTATATATTGTTGTAGAAACTGTTTTCGTTTGATTATTATAATATTTAAACGTTCCCGTTAAAGTTTTACTATATATTGCATACAATGTTACATTAGATGTTCCCATTGCTAAGCTTGAAAGCTTCTTCGTAGCTGTACTTGATGTATTCCATCCAACAAATGTCCAACCAGACTTCGTTGCTGTCGGCGTTAAATCTACATTGCTTCCATATGCAACTGACGCTGTTGTTTTTGTCGCTGATGTTCCTCCATTTGTACCATAATTGTATGTTACTGTATAATTATTCACTGTCCAACCAATAGTTAATTTTGCAGTATATCCATTAGTTGAAGCTAATCTCGAAAAGGCCGTACATTGTGTATCACCATTGTGATTGGTGTACCATCCAGTTCCATTCCATCTATATGCTTTTGTATTCTCTGCTCCCATA